>ERZ1292625.104-Hain-H41-01um-R1-104-length-139562-cov-13_pt2 | contig 57650 bp, 57 predicted proteins | sample MGYA00564400_ERZ1292625 | MGnify/ENA primary metagenome ERZ1292625 (study PRJEB36523, sample SAMEA6512639) | groundwater metagenome | collected 2019-01-08 | study: AquaDiva: Metagenomics assemblies of 32 groundwater samples | reverse complement strand
TGGGACGTAACGTACACGGGCGGCTGCACCGAGCCACCTCCGGCGTGCGTACCAACTGAAATCACACAAGAGCCAGTTGCGTGTTCCGACTGGGCTGGTCAGTACGGTATCCCAGCGAACGCCACGGTCGGCATGGCTTCTTGGACGCGCAATAGCTGCACCTGGGACGTAACGTACACGGGCGGCTGCACCGAGCCACCTCCGGCGTGCGTACCAAACGAGATTCCACAAGATCCAGTCGCCTGCGCCGACTGGGCTGGTCAGTACGGTATCCCTGCTGGCGCTACCGTTGGTATGGCGTCATGGACGCGCAACAGCTGCACCTGGGACGTTACCTACCTTGGCGGGTGCGCGTTTCCTTCTCCGGATCCGTCCTGTACGTTTACCGCATCTCCTACGACCATAGAGGAGGGATCGAGCGCTGTGCTCTCGTGGACGACGACCAACTCCACCCTCTTCTTTATCGATAAAATAGTCGGTCTCTTTCTCACGGGATCCGGTTCACAAACGGTTTCGCCCACCGTTACGACCACCTACACGGGTACCGCGGTCGGCGCTTTCGGTTCAAATTCTTGCGTCGCAACGATCACCGTGACGGCCCCGCCTCCGCCCGCTCCCGCACCCACCTGTGTGCTGAACGCCTCAGCGCTCTCCATTGAAGCCGGATCCTCAACCACCCTCTCCTGGGACACGGCAAATGCGACATCCATCTCCCTCAATCAGGGGATTGGCTCCGTGACACCCGTTATTGGTGGTTCTCGCTCGGTCTCACCGAGCGTGACGACCACGTACACCGGCACCGTGACGGGCGCAGGCGGTTCAGATACCTGCAGCAGAACGATCACGGTGACACCCCCTCCCGCACCCACCTGCACCCTCACCGCATCTCCCTCCATCATTCAAACCGGTTCGGCATCTTCACTTGAGTGGACTACCACCAACGCCACCTCATTTGTCATTGATCACGCCGTTGGTTCGGTGACGCCAGTCGCTGCCGGCTCTCGTTCGGTCTCACCCTCAACGACGACCATCTATAGCGGCACCGCAACGGGTCCGGGAGGTTCCACACCATGTACCGCCACCGTGACGGTGACGGCAGTGCCGGTCCCGAGCTGTACCCTCACGGCGTCTCCCGCATCCATACTCAACGGCGCAGCTTCTTCACTTGCATGGACGACGACCAATGCGACATCCATCTCCCTCAGCCAGGGGATTGGTTCTGTGACCCCCGTTGTTGGCGGTTCCCGCTCGGTCTCACCGAGCGTGACGACCACGTACACCGGCACCGTGACCGGAGCAAATGGGTTGACCAATACCTGTGCTGACACCGTGGCCGTTACTGACCACCCCGCCCCCACCTGCACCCTCACCGCGTCTCCCAAGACGATTGTCGAAGGCACTGCCTCCAGTCTCGCGTGGACCACCACCAACACCACCTCATTCACTATCGATCGTGGTGTGGGATCAGTGACTCCTCTTGCGGGCGGTTCTCGCTCGGTCACACCAACCGCGACCACCATCTATAGCGGCACCGCAACGGGTCCGGGCGGTACTGTGACGTGTGCGGATACGGTGACGGTGACGCCACTTCCTCCACCTCCTCCTCCCACGTGCGTACTCACTGCATCAGCGCTCTCCATTGAAGCCGGATCCTCAACCACCCTCTCCTGGGACACGGCAAATGCGACATCCATCTCCCTCAATCAGGGGATTGGCTCCGTGACACCCGTTATTGGTGGTTCTCGCTCGGTCTCACCGAGCGTGACGACCACGTACACCGGCACCGTGACGGGCGCAGGCGGTTCAGATACCTGCAGCAGAACGATCACGGTGACACCCCCTCCCGCACCCACCTGCACCCTCACCGCATCTCCCTCCATCATTCAAACCGGTTCGGCATCTTCACTTGAGTGGACTACCACCAACGCCACCTCATTTGTCATTGATCACGCCGTTGGTTCGGTGACGCCAGTCGCTGCCGGCTCTCGTTCGGTCTCACCCTCAACGACGACCATCTATAGCGGCACCGCAACGGGTCCGGGAGGTTCCACACCATGTACCGCCACCGTGACGGTGACGGCAGTGCCGGTCCCGAGCTGTACCCTCACGGCGTCTCCCGCATCCATACTCAACGGCGCAGCTTCTTCACTTGCATGGACGACGACCAATGCGACATCCATCTCCCTCAGCCAGGGGATTGGTTCTGTGACCCCCGTTGTTGGCGGTTCCCGCTCGGTCTCACCGAGCGTGACGACCACGTACACCGGCACCGTGACCGGAGCAAATGGGTTGACCAATACCTGTGCTGACACCGTGGCCGTTACTGACCACCCCGCCCCCACCTGCACCCTCACCGCGTCTCCCAAGACGATTGTCGAAGGCACTGCCTCCAGTCTCGCGTGGACCACCACCAACACCACCTCATTCACTATCGATCGTGGTGTGGGATCAGTGACTCCTCTTGCGGGCGGTTCTCGCTCGGTCACACCAACCGCGACCACCATCTATAGCGGCACCGCAACGGGTCCGGGCGGTACTGTGACGTGTGCGGATACGGTGACGGTCTCAGTTACTCCTCCGGCACCGACCTGTACCCTCACGGCGACCCCGGCCGCAATTCAGCAGGGTGCAACCTCGACTCTTTCGTGGAATACCAGCAACGCTACTGCCTTCTCGATTAACCAAGGGATCGGTGCAGTGACCTCGATAGTGTCAGGTGCGACATCGACCACTCCGACTACAACGACAACGTATACCGGTACGGTAACCGGCGCCTCGGGTGCATCAGCAGTATGCTCGGCAACTGTCACGGTGACGACCACTCCGCCCGCGCCGACCTGTACGATGAGCCTCTCGCCAACGCGCTATACGACCGGTGGCAGCGCGACCCTTTCGTGGGGCGGCACTAATGTCCAAAGTGTAACGATAGATAACGGTATCGGCGCGACCACCACTATCCCGAGTTCGACAAGAGTTTCGCCGACCAACGCACAGACGTACACCTATGTGGGCACGTTCACAGGGACGAACGGGCAAACCGTCACCTGTTCGACAGCACTCATTGTTGACTCGTCGGGTGGCGGCGGTGGTTGTAGCGGAAACTGTGGGCAACCGCCGCCTAGTGGCGGTGGCGGTGGCAGTGCGCCGCCACCCACAGTGAGTCTTGCAGTATTTCCACAAGCACAGTCGCTTGCGTACCTCTACCTCGCGCAGATTCCACAGACTGGTCTCTCTCTCGGACCCCTCGGAACGACGCTCTATTGGCTAGCGCTTATCATGTGGGCGCTTGCGGTTGCCTATCTTATTCTCTTCCGGGCAGTACCCTTTACGAATCGCCAATTCCGCATGTTTGGTGCTCGGATTCACACCGTTCTTAATTCATCTGAGTCAGCTCCTACCGTGGCTCTTGCCGCCTCTGCTTCGCCGGCTCCAACGCCTCAACCTCAACACACACCTCCACCCGCGTCAGACGCACCTCGTACCTACTCGACCTATGACGGCTTTAAGTCGTTTGCTGAAGGAGGATCGCTTTCGATCGACGATATTGTGAAAGGTCTCTCTCGTCGTCATGCGAGCGCGGCGGCGGCGAAGGAACACCAGAATGTTGAGCCAATATATGAAAATGTAGAGCCGATCTACGAGAACGTAGAGCCGGTTGTTGCGGAGACCCCAGCAGTAGCGTTGGTACCAGAGAGTGCGGCCCCGGCATCAGTGCGCGGCTTTGTCGCTGCGCTTATTGAGGGTGATCGCACGGCGGTCTTCGCGGGGCTGCGTCAAGAAGTACGGGGAGGAGGAGCTGCAGAAGAGCTTCTCTCGGCCACCGCATGTCTCCTCGATGACGCGTACCGCGCGCGTGTTGACGGCACGCCCTGTGCGCCCGACATTGCGCGGCTCACAGCTCGCCTCGACACTCCGACCCTGGAGAAGCTTATCTCTTCTTTGAGTAATGCGATTGACTCAAGTTATTCAACGGGCGTGACCGGTGCGAAGCTCGCCCTCGCCCGCGCCCTCGCCGTCCTCGGAGCCTAACTTTTGATGGACACTACGTGTCCATCATGTCCATCATTTTTTACGCTCGGCGCGTAATCTCTTCAGACGCGCGTGCGATGAAGGCGGCGATCGCAGAGCTCTCGAGCTTGCCGTGGTCACGACTTTCGACGGACACTGTTTGAGTATCCGCTTCTTTATCGCCCACGACGAGGAGGTAGGGAACTTTCTCCTCTTTGCCGCTGCGGATCTTCTTTCCGAGTGACTCGTTCGAGTTGTCGAGTTCTGCGCGGATACGCGCGCCCTTAAGCGCGTCCACCACCTGCCTTGCATACGCCGCATGCTTTTCAGATATGGAGAGGACCTTCACCTGCACCGGCGAGAGCCAGAGCGGGAAGGCACCGGCATATTTCTCAATCAAGAAGGCCATGATACGTTCGATAGCACCAATTGAAGAACGGTGAACGACGACGGCGCGGTGTTTCTCGCCATCTTCACCCATATAGGTGAGATCAAATTGAACAGGGAAATGAAAGTCATATTGGACTGTGAAGGCAGTATCCTCTTTGCCGTTCACATTCTTCATTTGGATATCAATCTTTGGACCATAGAACGCTGCCTCATCTTTTGCTTCGATAAAATCTTTGCCACGTTGCACGAGAAGTTTACGCAGAAGATCTTCACTCTTTTCCCACGCCGCGTCATTTTTTACATATTTTTCTGTATTCGTACGATCCCCGAGTGAGAGTCGATAACGATAATCAGTACCGTAGGCGAGACCAAACACACTGGCGACGTATTCGATGAGGTCGAGCGCTCCGGCCACTTCTTGCACGGCCTGCTCGTCGTTTGCACATATGATGTGAGCATCAGCGAGGCAGAAGGTGCGGACTCTCTGGAGCCCCATAAGCTCACCGGACTGTTCATAGCGATAGAGTTGGGCGAGCTCGGCGATGCGCATCGGCAACTCTCGGTAGCTCACTGGTTTACGAAGGTAGAGTTCAAAGTGATGCGGGCAGGTCATCGGGCGAAGCATGAATTGTTCGTCGTCGATCTCTATCGGTGCATACATAGAGTCCTTGTAGTGTGGGTAGTGTCCACTCTTTTTATACAAATCGATCTTGGCAATATCAGGGGTGTAAACATGTAGGTAACCGCGGCGGATCTCTTCGTCAACGATAAAGCGCTCGAGTTCACGGCGGATCACCGAACCTTTGGGGGTGAAGAGGGGGAGTCCTTTGCCCACCGCGTCAGAGAAGGCGAAGAGGTCGAGCTCGCGGCCGAGCTTTTTGTGATCATTCTCTTTGGGGGCAGGGGTATCCATATATCGAGAATATACCACACTAGGAAAGCAGCTTCAGCTCCTCGATAGCGAGCGAGGGCTCGCCGTTGCGCACCGAGACCTTGCCTTTAATCAGGAGGCACGCGCCCGGGGTGAGAATGCGCGCATGTTCCTTCAGGAGCCTCGGGAAGACGACCGCCTCAATGGACCCACTCTTATCTTCAACCGTGAGAAAGACCATCTTCTCTCCGCTCTTGGTGAGGATACTGCGCACGGTGGTGAGGAGGACCGGGAGAATCAGGAGGAGTCCCGGCTGCATTTCTTCTTTAATCTTTGCTATAGAGAGGACTGCTTTCTGGGTGAGAGCCGCGTGTGCGTCGAGCGGATGCCCGCTCACGTAGATCCCGAGGAGTTCCTTCTCCCACATAAGTTTGTCGGTGAGTGACGTCGCAGCACCCTCGGGGAGCGTGAGTGGTGGTGGTGCCATGAGTGTGCCGAAGAGCGAATCTTGAGGAGCGATCGCAGTCGCCTCGCGATGGAAGGAAAGCAAGGTCTCAATGTTCTCAAGAAGCGTTCCGCGTTTGTGGGTGGCGGTGGTGAGAGAGTCGAGCGCACCACACCTAATCAGTGATTCGAGCGATTTACGATTTAAATTTTTGGAGCCCACACGCGCGAGAAAGTCGGAGAGCGAGGCGTAGGAGCCGTGCGCTTTACGCTCGGCGATAATCGCTTCCGAGATCCCCTCGCCGAAATTTTTTATCTAAGACAACCCTAAACGGATGGCCTCCCCAAACTTGGGGGGCGGACCCCCAAGTTGACTTGGGGGTCCGACCCCCAAGTCACGCTGCACCACCGTGAAGTCGCTCCCGCTCTCGTTGACGTCTGGCGGGAGGACGGAGATACCCATACGCTTCGCTTCCCCGACAAAAACAGCGACCTGTTCGGTGTCGCCCGACTCGGCAGTGAGAAGTGCGCAGAGATATTCGACAGGGTAATTTGCCTTCATATACGCGGTCTGGTAGGCGACCTTACCATAGCTTGCGGCGTGTGCCTTGTTAAAGCCGTAGGCAGCAAAGGGCTCGATGAGCGACCAGAGTTTCTCAGCTTTTTCAGGAGTGAGCTTTCCATATTCTATAAACCCCTTGAGGAGCTTCTCTTTTTCAGCCCGCATCACTTTTGGAATTTTTTTGCCCATCGCTTTGCGGAGCTGGTCGGCCTCAAGCCAGGAGTAGCCCGCAAGAGTGATCGCGGTAAGGAGCACGTCATCTTGATACACGAGCAAGCCGTACGAGAAATCAAGATAGTCTTTCATCCGTGGGTCAACGAAGCGGATGAGTTTTGGGCTATGTTTACGCTCAATATACTGAGGGATTGTTTCCATCGGTCCGGGTCGGTAGAGCGCAACCATGGCGTTGATGTCGTGGATAGTCGAAGGGCGAAGCTCTTTAAGCCAGCGCGTCATACCTGAGCCGTTTAACTGAAACGTGCCCTCAGTCTCGCCGCGCGCCAGCATTTCATACGTCTTGGTGTCGTCGATGGGGACATTTTCGATATCAACATCGATCCCGCGAGTCTCTTTCACCCGCAAGACAGCGTCGGCGAGAATCGCCAAGTTCTTAATCCCGAGGAAGTCGAATTTGAGCAGTCCGACCCCGCCATACTCGTCGGTGATCGAGTACATGTCGTACTGAGTGATGAGCTTGCCGGTGCCCTTTGGGTCGGGCTGGATGGGTGTCCAATTAATGAGAGGGGTCGGGGCGACCACCACACCGGCCGCATGGACGCCGACGTGACGTACACACCCCTCAATACGTTTCGCGAGGTCAAGAATCTCGTGCGCGTCGTCGTCTTCGTCGTAGAGCACTTTCAAATCTGGTTCAAGATCGAGAGCGTGATCAATGGTCATCGGGAATCCCTGTGAGCCCATCGGGATGAGTTTAGCGATCCGGTCACCGGTCGCGTACGCGTGACCGAGCGCCCGTGAGACATCGCGCACCGCGGCACGCGCCATCATAGTGCCGAAGGTGCCGATCTGAGCGACGTGATCCTCGCCGTACTTCTGCTTGGTATAGGCGATCATCTCGTCACGACGATTGTCGGCTATGTCCATGTCGATGTCTGGCGCCTTGGGGCGCTCGGGGTTGAGGAAGCGTTCAAAAGGGAGTTTATAGAAAAGCGGGTTCACGTTGGTCACACCAATGAGATAGGCGACAAGGCTCCCTGCGGCGGAGCCTCGCGTGGTAGTGAGAATACCGGAGCGGCGCGCAAAGCCGAGGAGGTCGGCGACGATCAGGTAGTACACCGCGAACCCTTTGTCGATAATAATTTTCAACTCGTACTCGATGCGGTCGACGACCTCCTTCGTCTCCTCAAGGCTGCGTGCTCTGATCCCGGCAAATGCTTTGGCGCGTAGCTCTTCATTATGGTCGGCAAATCCGGGTGAGACGGGTACTGCAGGAAAGGTCCACTTGCCGAGCTCAAAAGAGAGGCTGCAGCGGTCGGCGATTCTTCCAGAGTTCTCGATCGCGTCGGGGAGGTCTTTGAAAAAAGAACGCGCTGTTGCGTCACTAATAAAGGAGAAGTCTTCATCTTCATTTCTCCCGCGCTCGCCGTGCTGGATACGACGCATGATCTCGGTCGCCGCGCGATCGTCGGGAGAGAGGTAGTAGACATCGTGCTGGGCGAGGAGCGGGGTTTTCGTTTCTCTCGCGAGCGCGACTATTTTTTTCATCAGTACCTCGTGTCCAGCGACCTTGGGGTGGTGCGTGATCTCAAGAAAGAGATTCTCCACACCAAATATAGTTTTATATTCTGCGATGGCAGCGGCCGCGCCGGCAGGGTCGCCGGCGCGCAGGTGTTGGGCGACATCGCCTGCAAATGAGGGGATCACCGCGATCACGCCTGTGGCATGCGCGCGTAAGAGCTCTTTATCGAGGCGCGGGCGCTCATAGAACCCCTCCGTCCACGATTGTGTCACGAGCGCGAGGAGATTGGTGTAGCCCGTATTATTTTCTGCAAGGAGCACGATGCGCGAGCGTTTGCTGTCCACCTGTGGGTCGCGATCGTGGCGCGAGCGGGGAGCGAGGTACGCATCGACGCCAAGGATCGGTTTAATCCCGGCCTTGGTGGCGGCCTTGTAGAAATCAATCGCGCCGTGCATGTTGCCAGCGTCGGTGAGTGCGAGGGCGTCCATCCCCTCTGCGACCGCCTTCTCCACGAGCTCATCAATTTTTGGCAGCGCCTGGAGGAAGGAGTAGTGGCTGTGAGTATGGAGATGAATAAATCGCGCGGCCATAGGCTCCAGTATATACTTTTCTCATGCAGTTTCTCCTGGGGGCAGATGAGGCGGGGAGGGGCCCCTTGGCAGGGCCGGTGGCCGTGGGGGTCGTGATGGTGCCAGAAGGCTTCGACGTCGCGAAGGAGTTCCCGGGCGTGCGGGACTCGAAGAAGCTTTCAGAAAAGAAACGCGAGGCACTTTTTACGATGCTTGAAGAACGCGTCGCCAAAGGCGACGCGCAGTTTCGTGTTGAGATCGAGAGTGCCGCAGCGATAGATGAGGAGGGGATAGCGACTGCAGTGCGCCGCGCGCTCGCGCGCGGCGTGAGCGCACTTGCACCAGACAGCGCGTTGGTGCACGTGCTACTTGACGGCGCGCTACGCGCGCCGAGTGAATATGCGCAAGAGACGATTATTAACGGCGACGAGCTCGTGCCGCTCATATCGCTCGCCTCAATAGTGGCCAAGGTGACGCGCGACAGACTCATGGTGGAGCTCGCAAAAGAGTATCCGCACTACGGCCTTGAGCAACACAAGGGGTATGGTACCGCGGCGCACTATGAAGCACTTAAAAAATACGGCCTATCAGCTATCCACCGCCGCACTTTCATCCACCTTGATTTGCCAAAGGGGCAGGGGTAGTGTGGAGGCTTGTGATGGGGTCCCATCACAAAATGGCAGGAACACTGAGGAGTGAGGATATGCGTTCAGAACTACTGATTCCGCAGCAGAACGACAACGGCACGCTATCGGCGACCGTCGACCTACTGAAACTGCACGACTTTGGGTCGTGCGTGATCAATGGGCGGCCGTGCGTGGGTGCTCGGGTCATCGACCCGACGCCGCACGGAGAGACCGTCTGTTGCAGCATCCGCCACGCGCCGGTGAACCCGGGGCAGGCACTCCACTGCGATCTTCGTCGCTAGGCCCCACAAGGGCCGCCCACGAAACGCCGCCACACCCGGGCGGCGTTTTGATTTCCACACCCGTCACGAGAAAGCCTTGATTTCATATACAAATAAGACTATACTATCAGCTTGTGTCCAGCCGGGTGGTTGGATGCAAAGAAGGAAAAAACCTAGGAGAAACACATGAAAAAGAAGGAGTCGAGAACTCCTACCCCCGAGAAACAGGGGGTACCCCTGCAGTTCCCGCAACGCCCACCGGTGCCGATTCACGAGCCGCATCCGGTCTTCGCGGCCATCTACGCCGTGAAGTCCGCGAAGCAGCAGGCTTCGCCAAACGGGTGAGGCGCCACAAGCGCCGCCCGAGACAGCGCCGACCCACCACAACGGGCCGGCGCTTTCCAATTTTACGCAGGCATGGTAGGGTAGGGCGTATGTCAATCCGCATGCGCCACACCCGTGGCCACACCAACAACCGCCGCTCTCACCACGCCCTCACGGCGACGAAAGTCGTCAAGGACAAGGAGAGCGGTAACACCCGTCTCCCGCACCGTCTCGACGAAGCGACCGGCATGTATCGCGGCAAGCAGATCGCGCCGGCGCGCGTGGCAAAGGTCTCGGGCAAAGAGAAGGTGAAGGGCCCTTCGACGGCGCCGGTCGCGCCGCATGCGCACGATCATGCCCACGATGAGCACGCCAACGCAGAGGCGAAGCTCGGTAAGGGAGTGACGGGCAAGGTCTCGACCGGTGGGCGCCCCAAGGCACGTTCAGGTTTCGGCGGCGGGGTTTAAGCGCCGCACCTTTGTCTCTTTCGGGAGACGCATAATTTTCTGCTGAAAATTTGCTCGGCCTCGCGCCAGCGCTGCGGAGCTCCCTCAATAAACAAAGGTGCGCGCTTTTACACATTGTGCGTTTGCGCATCTCTTTTTACTGATATACTCCAAGTACAGATCTTTCCATGGCGAACCGACATCTCGCACGCTCCGTTGTTCTCCAAACACTGTTTGAGTGGGATACGACGCACGCTTCTCTTGAAGAAGCCAAAGCCATTCTCGAGCGTAATATTGTCGAGTTTGGGGGCGATGATATTGATCGATCGTTTGTGGACGGCCTCCTTCACGGCGTGCTCGCAAAGCAACAAGACATTGATCTCGTGATCGAGAAGGCCGCTCCCGAGTGGCCACTTGACCGTATTGCTCCCGTCGACCGCAACATTCTCCGGCTGGGGCTCTTTGAGCTTCTCTTTGCCGATCGGACCCAGGTGCCGGCTAAGGTGGCGATCAACGAGGCGATCGAACTCGCCAAAACCTTCGGTGGTGATTCAAGCGGACGCTTCGTGAACGGAGTCCTTGGCGCCGTCTATAAGGAGCTCGGTGAACCGGGCAAAGAAGATCAAGGAAAGAACAAACAGAAGAAGCGGTATGAAGATCTTCCTTTGCAGCAGCTTGGTGGTGCGGTGGTCTACGCTAAACACGAGGGTCAGATTTATCTTGCGCTCGTGCACGACGTATTTGGCCACTGGACACTCTCAAAGGGTAAAATTGGCGACAATCCGGCAATCGAGAACGAGACCGCTGAGCAGGGCACGGTGCGGGAAATTAAAGAGGAGATCGGGCTCGATATTACAATCGAGGAGAAGATCGGTGAAAATGAGTACACCGCGTCACACCCTGAGCGCGGGAAGTACCGTAAGCGTGTGGTCTACTTTCTTGCACACTCAGCCTTTGAGCCGCTTCAGCTCCAGCAAGGCAAGGGAGGGCTCGACGACGCCAAATGGTTCCGCCTTCAAGACATCATTGATCTCAATTTTTACGACGACATGCTGCCGATCGTGACGAACGCAGTTCAGAAGCTTCTCGATAAGTCGAGTAAGTCGGGGCATTGATTTCTCGTCTGTCTGCGGCATACTAGCTTGATATGCCTGACGTCTCCCTCTGTGCAGAGAAGCTCGGTCTCACATTTATCAACCCCGCCCTCTTGGTCGAGGCGCTGACGCACCGCTCCTATCTCAACGAACATCGCGATTATTCGGGAGCTCATAATGAGCGACTCGAGTTTCTCGGCGACGCGGTTTTGGAGCTCGCCGCGACCGACTTTCTCTATAAAAAATATCCGGCCAAGCCAGAGGGCGAGCTCACCAGCTACCGTGCCGCGCTCGTGAACACAGTCTCGCTCGCCGAGAGCGCTCAAGCACTTGGGATCAATGAATTTCTTCTATTGTCGAAGGGCGAAGCGAAAGATACCGGCCGCGCGCGCGACGTGATCCTTGCTGATGCATTTGAGGCGATCATCGGCGCATTGTATCTTGACCAAGGCTTTGGGGAGGCCGAATCATTTATCGCGAAGAATCTTTTTGGAAAAATTGATGACATCATCGCCCTGCGTTCTTACCAAGACGCGAAAAGCCGCTTTCAGGAGCTTGCGCAGGAGAAGAAGGGCATCACTCCCACCTACGAAACGATTTCAGAGGAGGGTCCCGACCACGCCAAGCTCTTCACGGTCGGCGTCTTTATCGGTGAGAAGGAGATTGCGCGCGGCAACGGGCAGAGCAAGCAGGAGGCCGAGCAGGCTGCTGCCGAGGCGGGACTTGCCACACTTGCGTGGGCGTAGTGCCACAGACATTTGCTACAATAGTGAGTGATGTTAAAGCGACTTGAGATCGTTGGGTTTAAATCCTTTGCCAAGAAAACGGTACTCGACTTTTCGAGTGCGACTACGGCGATCGTAGGGCCGAATGGTTCCGGCAAAAGTAATGTCGCCGAAGCATTTCGCTTTGCGCTTGGCGAGCAGTCGATGAAGAGCATGCGCGGCAAGCGCGCGGAGGATCTTATCTTCAACGGTTCCCACACGGCGTCTCGCGCAAACCGTGCATCAGTGGTGGTCGTCTTCGATAATGCGCGACGCATTTTCAAAATCGATTTTGACGAAGTGGCGATCGAGCGCGTTGTCTTCCGTGATGGGACGAGCGAGTATTCGATTAATGGTTCTCGAGTCCGACTGCGTGATATCGAGGAGTTGCTTGCGGGGGCGAACATCGGCGACACGAGTCACCACATTATTTCTCAAGGCGAGGCAGACCGGATCCTGCTCGCGTCAGCGCGAGATCGCCGCGCGATGCTCGAGGACGCGCTTGGGCTCAAAGTGTATGAGTTTAAAAAGCAGGAGGCCACGCGTAAGCTCGAGAAGACGGAGGACAACATTGTCCAAGTGAACTCACTCCGTCGCGAGCTCGCACCGCATCTGCGCTTCTTGGAAGGTCAAGTTAAGAAGCTTGAGCGTTCAGACGCGCTCCGGAGCGAGCTCACGAGTCTTGCACAAACATACTTCTCTATCGAAGATGCCTATGTAGTGAGAGAGAAGCAGGCAGCAGCAGTCGCGCTTGCGCATGCCAAGGAGCGACTCGCGGCCGTGAGCGCGGAGCTTGATCTGGTCGCCGACCCCAAGTCGGCAGACAAGGAGACGATATCGCGTACTGAGGTACTGCGCAGAGCAGAGCGCGAGGTCTCCGAGCTCTCAAGCGCGCGCGCCACACTCTCACGGGAGACGGGTCGTGTTGAAGGTGCACTTGCTGAAGTGAAGCGTCGTGCAGCAGCGGTTGCGCGTGAGCCATATGCCAAGGTCGCGCGTGAGGAGCTTGAGTCGCTACGCGCAGAAGTGGAGACGCAGTCGGCGAACGCAGGGGGGACCGTCGAGTCGTTACGTGCGGCACTCGACGCAATTACTCGTGCAATTCGTTTTTTCTTTACACGGCATGGATCGCCAAACAGTGAGCGGCTCTCTGATGAAGAAGATGCGGTACACAAGCTTGAACGTGAACAGACCGAGCTTGCAGAAAAATTTACCCAAACCTCTCGCGCTCTTGAAGAAGCCGAGCTTGCGCGCGCCCGCGCGAGAGAAGGGATGATAGTGCTTGAAGAAACGGGGCGTGAGATCCGCCGTCGAATCCTCGACGCAGCGCAGTCAAAGGCGCATGAGGAAGGGATGATAGCCAAGTATGAAGCACGAGAATATGAACTCACGCTTCTTGTGGAGACGCTCGAGCGCAATAAGAGCGAGGTACTCGCGATCGCGGGCATTGCGGCGCTCTCGTACACGCCGCTTGAGCGTGTGCCAGAAGAAGAGCGTAAGGCACAAGAAGACCGTCAGCGCGGTCTTGAGCGCCTCAAGATCCGCCTTGAAGAAGCGGGGGGTACCGGTGAAGAGATTCGTCAGGAGCATAAAGAAGTGTCAGAGCGCGAGACATTCCTCGCGAGTGAGCTCGACGATCTCGCGAAGTCTGCCGCGAGCCTGCGCGGACTCATCACCGACTTGGATACGGAACTAGCTAAGCATTTCTCAGAAGGGTTAGCAAAGGTGAATGCCTCCTTTAGTGAATATTTTGCGCTTATGTTCGGTGGCGGGAACGCACGCCTCACGCTCGAAGAGCCTGAAGAAGTGGAAGTACTTGACGATCTCGATGAGACCGAGCTCGAGAGTGGAGCAGAAGAAAAGAAGGAGCGCGCGGGCATCGAGATTGCGGTCAATCTACCCAAGAAGAAGGTGCGCTCACTCATGCAGCTTTCAGGTGGTGAGCGCGCGCTCACCTCGATCGCACTCATCTTCGCCATGAGCCAGGTCAACCCGCCGCCCTTCCTCATCCTCGACGAGACCGACGCGGCGCTCGACGAGGCCAACAGCCGCCGCTACGGCGACATGATCGAAAACTTGGCGCAGAAGAGTCAGCTGATTGTAATCACCCATAACCGCGAGACCATGAGCCGCACCAGTATCCTCTACGGCGTGACCATGGGTTCAGACGGCGTCAGTAAGCTTCTCTCCGTCAAGTTCGACGAAGCCGTCGCCGTCGCGAAATAGCATGCTTACGGGCACGGTAATTGAGAATAGTTTGAGCGATAGAGGTGTGCTCGATAACGTACAGATTTTAAAGACGTGGCACAGTGGGGATTGGATAGTGCACAAAGTAAGTATAAGCGAGAACCTCGCGGCCGAATTTGGCTCCTATCTTAAAGGTGGGAAGTGGTACGTGCATTTTTGGGAGCCGGGCCACGACAAAGTGCTCGTAGTATTTAAGGACAAAACGTTTGAGATTTTATACTCCAATAAATCGACCTGGCATGACGCGGTTGAGTATGGGAAGTCTCTCGGCATCCCAGAAATACAACTCGATTTTGTCATTGAGTAACTGAAAGTTAGGACACCCAGTGTCCTAACTTTCAGAAATGGTAAACAGGGGATAGGACAAAAACTAGGACACTGGGTGTCCTAACATAGAGCTATGAACTTTTGGCATCTGATTGGGCGCGGAGTCGATAAACGAGACGTTGTTATGGACGATCAAGACAGAGTGAGGTTTACCCATGATTTATTCGTTCTCAATGACGTACATCCCGTACCGAATTATATTTTGAATGAACGGAAGGACGAGCACCGTAAACGCGAGCGGCTCATTGATATTCATGCTTTCTGTCTGATGAAAAATCACTATCATCTCTTGGTATCAGAAAGGGTCGAAAACGGAATTTCAATGTTCATGCACAAGATGAATATGGGGTACACAAAATACTTTAATAGGCGATACGAGCGATCGGGTGTCTTGTGGCAAGGCAAATACCGTAAAGTGCTCATTGAGCGAGACGCCCACTTCCTTTACATCCCGTTCTATATTCATTTGAACCCGCTTGACTATACGCATCCCGAATGGAGAAAAGGAGAGGTACAGGATGTATCAGGTGCTCTGACTGCTTTGCAAAATTATCGGTGGAGTAGTCATCTCGACTATTTTGGTAATCATAATTTTCCTTCAATTATCGAGTCCAATGAGATTTCTCCTGTGCTCGGAATGCCAAGCGAATATGAACAAACTATAGAGGAAATCATTTCAAATCCAGACCTCGCATCAAGAGCGGATGAGATAGAAAGTTAGGACACTGGGTGTCCTAACTTTGGGCGGAGACTGCTCTCCGTCAAGTTCGACGAAGCCGTCGCCGTGGCGAAGTAAATATACGGACTTACGATGTCCGTAATTAGGCGGGGAGGAAGTCGAGCTCTTTTTCGGCAATACGGGCGGCGATGAGCTTCACGCGGATGGGGTCGCCGAGACGGTAGCTCTTCTTGGTCCGACGGCCGACGAGCCTGTACTGTTTTTCTTCGAAGTCGAAGTAATCACCCACCTGATCCGGGAGCTCGCCGAGGACGCGGATGTTGATCATGCCGTCGGCGTGGGTGGTCTGCTCTTCTACGTAGAGGCCGCGCTCGGTCACGCCCGAGATCACGGCGTCAAAGGTCTCGCCGATATGTTCCGCGAGAAATTCAACCTGCTTCATCTTGATAGAATCACGTTCGGCGTCGGCGGCCGCCACCTCGCGCTCCGAGGCGTGCACCGCGAGCCGGTCAAACTCCTGCATCTCCGCGGGCGTGATAGGGTCGCCGCCGCTGTGCGCCTTCACCAAGCGGTGGATGATAAGGTCGGGATAACGACGGATCGGGGAGGTGAAGTGAGTATAGAACTCAAACGCCAGACCAAAGTGGCCAATGTTGCGGGTCGTGTAGACCGCCTTACTCATCGAGCGCAGGGTCGCGGTCTTGACCAGGTATTCCTCGGGCGTGCCCTTGACCGACTCCATGAGTTTGTTCAGTTCTGCGCCGGTGACCTTGCCGCCGGCAGTTTTCAGGTGATAGCCCATGACGCGCAGGAGGTGTGCGAGGTTCTCGATGCGGTCAGAGTCCGGCTCGTCGTGGATACGGTAGAGCGAGGCGAAGTGGGGGCCGCCGTTACGGGTGAGCTTATTCAAGTGCTTGGCGACGGCCTCGTTGGCAAGGAGCATAAAATCTTCAATGAGGAGATTGGTCGCTTTGCGCTCTTTGAGTTTTATTGCGATTGGTTTACCCGTCTCATCGAGTTCGATTTTGACTTCAGCGGTGTCGAACTCGATCGCCCCCTTCTCTTGGCGGCGCGTGCGGATCTTCTTCGAGAGGTCGTAGAGGAGCGAGAGTTCAGCATGAAGCTCGCCTTTTCCGGCATCGAGCACCTCTTGTGCATTCTCATACGTGAAGCGTTTATCAGAGTGAATCACCGTTTCGCCGAACCATTCATTCACAATGTTTGCATCCGTATCGAGCGTGAACACTGCCGAGACCGACAGACGATCTTCATTGGGATTGAGTGAACAGAGGTCGGTGGAGAGAATGTGGGGGAGCATCGGGATCGTGCGGTCGACGAGGTAGACACTCGTGGCCCGTTCACGCGCCTCTTTGTCGAGCTCGTTGCCGGGCTTCACAAAAAAGGAGACGTCGGCGATGTGCACGCCCACTTCAATGTTTCCATCGGGCAAGGTCTGCACCGAGAGGGCATCGTCAAAGTCTTTGGCATCAAAGGGGTCGATGGTGCAGGTCGGTACTTTTCTAAAATCACGTCGTTTGGGATTCTCGGCTTCGTCCGCGAGCATCTGCCGACCGCGCATCTCGAGATCCCGTGCTGCTGTGACGACGCCAGGAGGGAAGTCGCTCCTGAACCCCTGCCCAAGTGCGAGCGAGCGCATCTCGGTCTCATGATTTCCTGCGGGGCCGATCACTTCTTCAATCTCGCCGAGGGGATACGCTTTGTCGGCCTCCCAGCTTACCAGGCGCACAAGCACCTTGTAGCCGAGCGGTGCATCACCGCGGTCGAGTATGACAATCGGCACATACATCTTCTTATAGTCACACTGGAGCAATGTGATCTCACTCTTTCCCGACGCTTCGGTCGGGACCCCGACTTCTGGCGTCGGGGCAATAAGAGTGCCGACAAATGTCTCTCGAGCGCGCGAGACGATCTCGACCACCTTCCCAGCCTCCCTCGGAGCCATCCGGCCTGAAGGGTCTTGATAGGTCCCGACACGCTCGACCTTGACCACGTCGCCTGAGAGCGCGTGGCCGGTCCACTCCGGCGGGATCAGGAGGTCTTCTTGATCGTCGCCCAAGGGGAAGAAGCCAAAGCCCTTGCGGGTCATGACGATGGGGCCTTCGAGAGATGCGTCTGCCGACATTTCCCGTACTCTAGCAATATTATGCGCCTTCTGCTATAGTCGCTCTCATGTTGATGATTCGATTCCAGCGCATCGGCCGGACCAATGATCCGGCGTTTCGCATTGTCGTCCTCGAGAAAGAGCGCGCTGCCAAGGCGGGCAATATCGTCGAGCTCCTCGGTACCTACAATCCGCGCAGCAAGGCGCTCACCCTCGACGAGGAGCAGGTCAAGCACTGGATCAGCAAAGGGGCCCAGCCGACCGACTCGATCCACAATCTCCTAGTGAACAAGGGGGTGATTGCGGGCAAGAAGGTGAATGTCCTTCCCAAGAAGAGTCCGCAGAAGAATGAGGCAAAGATCGCCGAGGAGGCAGCGGCGGCCAAGGCCGTTGCTGACGCTACTGCTGCAGAGAAGGTCGCCGCAGAAGCACCGGCAGTTGAGGAAGCTCCTGCCGCTGAAGCTCCGGTAGAAATGCCGACTGAGGCTGAAGTCGTCGCAGAGGCAGAACCTGCACCAGAGGTCACGCCGGTTGCAGAGGAAACTCCTGCTGCATAAAACACCGCTACAGGCGGTGCTACTATTCTCAATATGGAACCGGAACATGCATTTCTCGACTATGTCATCAAGGCACTCGTTGACCACCCTGAGGCGGTAGTGATCGAGCGCACGGCCGACAACCTGGGCGTCCTCCTCACCCTTACGGTCCACCCCGACGACATGGGTCGGATTATTGGAAAAGACGGCAAGCTCGCCACGCTGGCACTGCGCCCGCTTCTGCGCGTTTTTGGCATGAAGCACAATGCGCGCGTCAGCCTCAAGATCAACGAGCCGGTGGGCGGCAAGCGCGAGATCCCGACTACTTCCGAGCATAAGACCGTCGACCAAGTGGTCGACGAACTCTCGCTGTGAGATTCCATCTCGTCACTCTTTTTGAAGAAGCGTGCGACGCATATTTGGGCGCGTCGATTATCGGACGTGCGCGTAAGGAGAAGAAGATAGTGGTGAAGTATCAGAACCCCCGCGACTTCGTCGCGGGCCCTGCAGGGAGCTACAAGAAAGTAGATGAAAAGCCCTACGGCGGGGGCCCCGGGATGGTGATGATGGCGCTTCCCGTAGTCAAAGCCGTTCAGAAATCACTTGGGGGTCGGACCCCCAAGTTGAAGAAATCGGTGATTGTGTGGTTCAGCCCGAGCGCGAAGCAGTTCACCAATAAAGACGCTGACGCGCTTATAAAAAAGTATAGCGACGTGATCCTCGTATGCGGCCGCTACGAGGGGATCGATGAGCGCGCCAAGAAAATCCTCAAGACCCTCGCGCCAGTGAAGGAGTATGCCGTGGGCGAGGCGGTCTACACGGGTGGGGAATTACCGGCGCTCGCGGTAGTCGACGCGGTGACGCGCCGGCTCCCGGGCGTTCTCGGTAAGGACGCCTCCGTCGAGGAGCGTCGCGTCGCGTCAAGTGCCGTCTACACCCGGCCAGAAACTATTTCATACAAAAAGAAGAATTATCGCGTGCCAAAAGTCCTCCAAACCGGCCACCACGCCGAGATTGAAAAGTGGCGCGAGAAGAAATAATTCGCGTTTTGAGTGGTAAACTAATCCCCAAGCCTGTTCGCAGGCCCAGACGTGTCAACCAAAGGAGTTCGCCATGGCAAAAGGAGTTCCTTCACTCGCACACGAGGCGAGGATGTTCGACAAGATGAATCATCCTGATTCGGGCGTGCGTCGCCTCGTCAGCGTCTACGTTGGTGATTTCGCAGCGGCAAAGAGCCGTGCCAAGAAGTCGGTCACGCCGAACAATAAGAAGACTAAACGGTGATCGACCTTGTGCGCCACGCCGCCCCACCCGGGGCGGTGCGCTTTTATAGGGACATCGTAAGTCCCTAAGTCGATCAGGGAAAAGGTATGATATATCATACCAGCAGCAGCGCACCGCGTTTTGCGAGCCAAGGGGGTGTGAACCATTGCGCAGAGGTTGACGCGGGGTGCAGTAAAAGGTGATAGTAGTAAGGTCAAATCGTACGAGGACGTATGTGATTTCGGCAGATCGAGTTATCAGCCAATTGATATATATGAATGAACAATTTTGGAGAAGTGCGCCGAAGCAGTTTGCAGACGACACCAATGTGGCAGTGATGCGTGGCAATGCTGGTAAGACAATCCTACTAGCAATACTGTCTGGGGCGAATGCGCAAGTCTTTGCATTTACTCCCGAACATATGAAGCGATTCTCCCAACTCATTGCCTATAACGTAGGTGAGTATGAAAAGACTGATGGGGAAATCAAAGTCGAGGACTGGACGCCAGGCATGAAGAGCCCGTTCTCGGTTGAAGATTTTCAATCCGGGTCGGACGACGCAAAGACAGGCGAGAAGTAGGGGTTTTGCTTATCCCCATAGGGGGTTGCATGGGTGGAGTAGGGGTGGTACTCTGCTGATACAAGATACGACTGAGTTACGATGTGAGGGGGTGAGCAAGATTTATAGCGGGAACTGAAGAAACGCACAAGCGAGGGAAGTCCTTCGTGCGTTCGCATTTATATATAGAGAAATTATTACTTCACGCAAAACTCACATGCGCAAGAACCTCGTGCAGAAGACCTTTGGTGCGTACCGGGCTCCCAAGGTGTCGTTCCCTGACCTCGTCGGCCACCAGCGTGGCTCCTTCGACTGGTTGCTTAAGGACGGTCTCGCGGAATTGTTCCGTGAGTTCTCGCCTATTACCGACTACTCGGGTAAAAAGTTTGAACTCCAGTTTGAGAAGTTTGAAGTGGGTGAGCCAAAGTATGATGAGGATTTCGCGCGTCAGAATATGCGCACCTATGAGGCTCCAGTCAAAGCGACCGTGAAGCTCATTAATAAGACGCTCGGCTCGGAGAAGTCACAGGAGATCTTCCTTGCTGACATGCCGATGATGACGCCACACGGCTCATTCATCGTTTCGGGGGTGGAGCGTGCGATTGTCCCACAGCTTGCACGAAGCTTTGGGGTATTTTTTGTTTCTGAACTCTTGCGCGGGAAGCCCTTCTTTGGCGCTAAGATCATCCCGCTTCGCGGGGTATGGATCGAGTTTGACTCTGAAGCAGATGGCGCGATCTTTGTGAAGATCGATCGTAAGCGCAAGTTTCCAATCACTGAACTCCTCACGGTCTTTGGTGGTGGCGTGGGCGAGGCGGTCACTAAGCACTTTGCCAACGACCCGCTCGCACTTGCCGCTATTAAGGCGACTCTTGAGCATGAGGAGGCGAAGTCGGTTGAGGAAGCGTATATCGAGATCCATCGCCGTATGCGCGATGGCGATCTCGCGACCCCTGAAAACGCAAAGAACTTCGTTCAGTCGCTCTTCTCGGCTGAACGTTACGACCTCGGTAAGGTGGGGCGTCACCGTCTTAACTCTCGCTTTGGTCTCCCCACCACCGAGAAAGCACTCGAGAAGCGTGTCCTCACGCTCGCTGACTTCGTCCGCATCATTTCAGAGATTACGAAGCTCAATGCCGACCCGCATGCGCGCCCAGATGACATCGATCACCTTGGGTTCCGTCGCGTACGCTTTGTCGGCGAGCTCTTACAGGCGCGCATGCGGGTCGGCATGAGCCGCATGAAGCGCAACATCCAAGACCGCATGTCGACAATCGAGAGCGAGACCACACTCCCGATGGCACTTGTGAATCCGCGCCCGTTCCACGCGTCGGTGCATGAGTTCTTCACGGCTAACCAACTCTCGCAGTTTATGGATCAGCAGAATATTCTCGCGGAGCTCGAGAATATGCGCACCCTCTCCGCGCTCGGGCCGGGCGGTCTCACGCGCGAGCGTGCAGGCTTTGAGGTGCGTGACGTGCACCCTTCTCACTACGGTCGCCTGTGTCCCATCCACACCCCAGAAGGACAAAACATTGGTCTCATTTTGCGCCTGGCGACCCACGCGCGTACCAATGACTTTGGCGTTATTGAGACTCCATACGCCAAGGTGAAGAACGGGAAAGTGACAGAAGAGATTGTGTATCTCAACGCGCTCGACGAAGAGCTTGAACTCATTGCGCACGGCGCGACCCAGCTCGACGAGCAACACCGGATCATCACTGATCGGGTCGAGGCGCGCTTCAAGGGTGACCCTATTATTGTGTCGCGTGAACAGATCACGCTTATGGACGCGTCAACCTATCAAATGTTTAGTATCGCAACCTGCATGATCCCATTTGTTGATCACGACGACGCAAACCGTGCTCTGATGGGCTCTAACATGCAAAAGCAGGCAACTCCTGTGCTCATTCCTGAAGCGCCGCTCGTGGCGACGGGTATTGAGGAGCACGCTGCAATGAGTACCGGTCGCTTGGTGGTCGCCACAGAGTCCGGTACCGTCTCCTACGTCGATGCGCGCAAGGTTGTCGTCGAGAACAAAGAGGGGAAAAAGAAAGAATATCGCCTCCAGGGCTTGACCCAGACCAACCAGAACTCAACCTTCATGCAACGCCCGTCTGTGGTGCTTGGAGATACGATCAAGAAAGGTGATGTGCTCGCCGATAACTCCTCGACCGATCATGGTCAGCTCGCGCTCGGTCAGAATGTGCGCGTTGCCTTCATGAGCTGGAGTGGTGCCAACTATGAGGATGCCATCATTATCTCAGAGCGTCTCGTGGAGGAAGCCAAGTTTACTACCGTGCACATTGAAGATTTCGAGTGTGTCGTACGCGACACCAAGCTCGGTCCGGAGACCACGACGCACGATATTCCAAATGTCGGTGAGCTCCGTCTCAAAAATCTTGATGAAGAGGGCGTGATCCGCATTGGTGCAGAGGTACGTCCAGGTGACATCCTCGTCGGTAAGGTGACGCCGAAGGGCGAGACCCAGCTCACGCCCGAGGAGCGCCTCCTGCGCAGCATCTTTGGTGATAAGGCGAAGGACGTAAAGGACACCAGTCTTCGCATGGAGGGAGGCAAGCGGGGACGTACTATCGGTGTGCGGGTCTTCTCACGCGAGAAGGGAGACCAGCTTGAGAGCGGTGTCATCAAGAAGATTGTGGTGACGGTGGCGCAGGTGCGCAACGTCTCAGTGGGTGACAAGCTCGCAGGTCGCCACGGAAACAAGGGAGTGATCTCACGAGTGCTCCCGATCGCCGATATGCCGTTTGATAAAGACGGGAACCCAATCGACCTCATTCTCACCCCGCTTGGCGTCCCGAGCCGTATGAATCTCGGCCAAATCCTCGAGATGCACCTCGGGCTTGCTGCTCACACCCTAGGGTACCAAGCGGTAGTTCCGCCGTTTGCTGGGGCGACACCTGACGAGATCCGTAACGAGCTTGAAGCTGCGGGCTTTGATCGCGGCGGTAAGATGCAGCTCTTTGACGGACGGACGGGTGCGGCCTTTGCACAACATATCGCGGTTGGGTACATGTACATCTTGAAGCTCCATCACATGGTTGAAGACAAGATCCACATGCGCTCGATTGGTCCCTACAGTCTTATCACCCAACAGCCCTTGGGCGGTAAAGCACAGAACGGTGGGCAACGTTTTGGTGAAATGGAAGTGTGGGCGCTGCTTGGGTATGGCGCAGCGTACACACTCCGCGAAATGCTCACCATCAAGTCTGACGATATTCAGGGCCGTTCGGCAGCCTTTGACGCTATTGTGAAGGGCGAGCCGATTAGTCACTCAGGCACGCCGGCGTCCTTTGCGGTTCTTACCAATCAGATCCGCGGCCTCGCGCTTGATGTTGAGCCACTCAACCTGCCACCCGAGCCAGATGCTGAGTAGTCCTATCCATTTCTAATTTCACCACCATGGCATTCACCCCCCGCAAACTTCCTCCGCGTGATACGTGGAATGGACTGCGCCTCGCTCTCGCATCTCCCGAGCGTATTCTCGCTTGGTCGTCAGGAGAGGTCACCAAGCCGGAGACCATCAACTACCGCACCCAGCGCTCGGAGAAGCACGGACTCTTTGACGAGAAAATCTTTGGTCCCGAAAAGGACTATGAGTGTTACTGCGGTAAGTACAAAGGCATCCGCTACAAAGGCATTGTCTGTGACAAGTGTGGGGTCGAGATCACTCGCTCGATCGTTCGTCGCGAGCGCATGGGCCACATCGAGCTCTGTACGCCCGTCGCTCACATTTGGTTTCTTCGTTCAGTCCCGAGTCGCATGGCACTTCTGCTTGGAGCGTCGGCCACCGATATTGAAAAAGTCGTCTACTTTGCCGGCTACATCGTGACGAGGATTGCAGAAGAGGAGAAAAAGCGCCTTCTCTCTGAGCTCGAGAGTGAATATAAGTCAAAGTACAAGTCGCTCGAGAGCGACAAAGAGCGTGATGCACTCAAGGAGAAAATGACCATCACCAAGACAGAGATTGACGGTATGGTAATCGGCAGAGTGCTCGACGAGCTTGAGTACCACCGCTTCTCGGTCAAATACGGCGGTCTCTTTGAGGCACGCATCGGCGCGGAGGCCATTTATGATATTTTCTGCAAACTTGATCTGAAAGAACTCGAGAAAACGCTTGCGGCGCGTTATGAGCACGCAGGCGCGGCCGAGCGCGAGAAACTCGCGAAGCGCCTCTCGCTTATTGCGGGGCTCATCGCTTCAGGCGTCCGTCCCGAGTGGCTCTTCCTCACACGCATCCCGGTGATCCCACCGGCACTGCGGCCGATGGTCGCGCTTGAGGGCGGTCGCCATGCAACAAGTGACGTGAACGACCTCTATCGTCGCGTGATCAACCGCAACAATCGTCTCAAGAAGCTGATTGACATCCATGCGCCGGAGGTGATCCTCCGAAATGAAAAGCGCATTCTCCAGGAGGCGGTCGACGCTTTGCTCGACAACTCGATCAGGAAGAGTGGTGCCGCTGCTGGCGCAATGACCATGGCGCAGCGTCGCCCGCTGAAGTCCCTCGCTGACTACCTGAAAGGGAAGCAGGGTTACTTCCGTCAGAATCTCCTCGGTAAGCGCGTTGACTACTCTGGTCGCTCAGTGATTGTTGTTGGTCCCGACCTCGAGCTTGATGAGTGCGGACTCCCCAAGCACATGGCGCTCGAGCTCTTCCGCCCGTTTGTCATCGCCGGCCTGCTTTCGCGCGAGCTTGCATTCAACATACGCGGCGCAGGTCGTCTTATTGAAGACGGTGTTGCAGAGGTATGGGAGTTGCTTGAAGAGGCTATTGCTGGCAAGTATGTCCTCCTCAACCGCGCCCCGACGCTCCACCGTCAAGGCATACAAGCATTTCGCCCCCGCCTCATTGAAGGAGACGCAATCCAGCTTCACCCACTCGTCTGTAACGCGTTTAATGCCGACTTCGACGGCGACCAAATGGCCGTGCACGTACCGCTCTCTGACGAGGCACAGTGGGAAGCAGCTCACATCATGAGCGCCAACAAAAATATCCTCAAGCCAGGTTCCGGCGACATGATTGTGCTCACGGGGAAGCCACTCGACATCATTCTCGGCGTCTACTGGCTTACGAAGGCGGTCGATGGTCTCACGGGAGAAGGGAAGCATTTCTCGTCACCGAATTCCGCGATCCTCGCGTCAGAATATAACGCGATCGACCTGCGCGCCAAGATCAAGGTGTTGCCAGTTACAGGGAAGGAGAAGTACAAGATGTTTGACGGACGTCCGTTTGAAACAACGGTCGGACGGCTCCTCTTCAACACCGTGCTCCCCGCGGATTACCCGTTTGTGAACGAGACCATCACCAAGAAGGTGCTCGCTCGTATTGTCACGGATTGTATTGCTCGGTATGGACTCGATGCGGTGCCCGATATCGTCAACAAGGTGAAGCGCTTCGGCTTCGACTACGCAACCCGCTCAGGTATCTCGTGGTCAATAGATGACGTATCAGTGCCTGAAGCAAAGTCAGACATTATTACCGAAGCTGCGGCTAAGGTGGTGAAAATTCAGGAGGATTATCAAAACGGCCTCCTCTCTGAAGAGGAGAAGCGTCGCATGGCGATCGAGACGTGGCAGGGTGCGAAGCAGCTCGTTGAGGAAAAAGTGGCGGCGGAGCTTGATCCGATGGGTTCGGTGGCCGACATGGTGAAGTCGGGTGCGCGCGGTACCTTGGGTAACCTCACCCAGATGGCCGGTATGAAGGGTCTCATCCAGAACACAGCGGGCGAAACGATCGAAGTGCCAATTATCTCCTCAATGATCGAAGGACTCAACCCCATCGAGTACTTCATGTCAACGCACGGAGCGCGCAAAGGTCTCACTGACACCGCACTCGGCACGGCAAAGGCGGGCTACCTCACGCGCCGCCTCTTTGACGTCGCGCAAGACTCGATTGTGACCGAGATCGATTGTGGAACGAAACGAGGCGTGAAGATTAATCGGGTCAGTGCTTCGGGTATCCAGATTAACTACGCTGAAGCGCTCCGGGGGCGCGTGCTTGCTGAAGAAGTCAAGGACGAGAGCGGAGCGCTCTTTACCGCCGGACACTATCTCTCGATTGCAGACGCAGAAAAGCTTGCCGCTTCATCGGTTTCGTCGGTAGTCGCACGCTCGCCTATGTCGTGTGAGACGCGCTATGGCATCTGCCAGACCTGCTATGGTATGGATCTCACCACCCAAGAACCCGTTGATCTCGGTGAGGCAGTGGGGACAGTCGCTGCTCAAGCGATCGGTGAGCCGGGTACGCAGCTCACGATGCGCACCTTCCACGCCGGCGGCGTGGCATCAGTCGGCGGTGACATCACGAGCGGTCTCCCGCGCGTGGAGGAAGTGTTTGAGAAGCGCGCGCCGAAGAACCCGGCCGTGGTCTCTAAGTCAGACGGCATCGTCTCTGAAATTAAGGAAGAGGGTCGCGAGAAGGTTATCGTGGTTGCACCGACAGCGGGTCAGGGTAAGAAGGATGGTTCCGCGTACGAGTATCTCGCGCCATATCCACGCGTTCCCTTGGTGAAGGAGGGCGATGAAGTCAAGAAGGGTCAGATTCTCACCGACGGTTCTGCTGATCTTGACGAGCTCTTCGACTATGCGGGCCGCGCGATGGTTCAGGAATACATCATCGCTGAAGCGTCCAAGATCTATGAGCTTCAGGGTGCCTCCGTCTCCCGTAAGCACCTCGAGGTGGTGGTGAAGCAGATGTTCTCTCGCGTAAAGATCACGGACGCCGGCGACACGGACTACTCGATCGGCGATGTCGTCGAAGACTGGGAGTTTGCGAAGGCAGTTAAGGAGATGAATGATGCCAACAAGATGCCGCCCACGGCACACGATATCGTGTTGGGCATTAAGGAGAGTGCCCTCTCGCGCCGGTCATTCCTCTCGGCCGCTTCCTTCGAACAGACCACCAAAATCCTCATCAATGCTGCGCTGCGCGGCTCGGTAGATCGTCTCCGCGGCCTCAAGGAGAACGTGATTCTCGGCCGTCTCATACCTGCAGGTACGGGCTTCATGGGATCGAAGAAGTTTGCTCACATCAAAAATCTCCAGGCGTCACGTCCAGCACCTGCTCAGACGGATTACACCAGCACCACCCGCACCACCCGCGCGCTCTAGTCTATGGCACAAGACACGGTCGCTCTCATCAAGGAGCGTCTCTCGATTACGGACATCGTCAGTCCGTACGTGAAGCTTGTGCGGGCGGGAAAGTCGGTGAGAGGGCTCTGCCCCTTTCATAAAGAGAAGACGCCCAGCTTCCATGTTTCTCCAGAGCGGGGGACGTGGCACTGCTTTGGCTGTGGGCTCGGCGGGGATGGGTTCTCATTCATCGAGAAAATCGAAGGGGTCGACTTCAAGGGTGCGCTCAAGATTCTCGCTGAGAAAGCCGGCGTGGTGATTGAAACATACCAAGGTGGTCCGCGAGAAGATTCGACTAAAAAAGAACGGCTGTATGCTGTGATGAGTACCGCGAGCGAGTGGTATGCCGGACAGTTTTCGGGGAGCACGGCGGAAGCCTATGCCCATACACGGGGGCTCACTGCCGAAACGATAAAAGAGTGGCGGCTTGGCTTTGCGCCGGCAGAGTGGCGCGCGCTCCTAGAAGCGCTTTCCGCTAAAGGCTTCACACTCGAAGAGCTGCTTTCTGCCGGGCTCGTGAAGGAGGCCGACGGCAAGCCGGGCACCTACTATGATCGCTTCCGCAATCGACTCATGTTCCCAATTCGTGACAGCGCGGGGCGGGTGGTCGCTTTCACAGGGCGGGCACTTTCTGCCGATGAACCGGCGAAATATCTGAACAGTCCGGAGACCGAGCTCTATCACAAATCGGAGCTTCTCTTTGGGCTTGATCGTGCTAAAGATGCAATCCGGACCCGGGGCTTCGTGATGCTGGTTGAAGGGCAGATGGACGTGCTCTTGGCGCATCAGGCCGGCTTCTCAAGCGCGGTCGCGCTCTCGGGCACTGCGCTTACGGAGCAGCACCTGCGACTTATGAAGCGCTTTAGTGAGAACCTCATGCTCGTGCTTGATGCGGACCCGGCCGGGCTCTCCGCCACGGCGCGCTCAGCCACACTCGCGCTCGCTGCCGGGCTGCGGGTCAAGGCAGCACGTTTGCCTAAGGGCAAGGATCCGGCCGATCTCGTGCACGAAGATCCCAAAGAGTTCACCAAGCGCGTGCTCGCGGCGCAGCCGATTATCGAGTTCTTCCTCGCCGAGCTTGCCGAGAGTGAACACGACTCTCACCGGCTCTTGCGTAAGGTGGAGGCTATCGTGCTCCCGCTCCTGATCGCGCTCCCGAGTCCGATGGAACGGGATCACTTTATCCAAGTGACCGCGCGCACCTTGGGAGTGAGCAGTGAAGCGGTGCGGGAGTCATTGAAACGAGTCCCACGCATGCCCGTCTCTACTGGAGAGGTGGGGGCTCAGTCGGAGATTGGTGTCACGCGTACCGCGCGTGAGACACGCGATGAACTACTGCGCGCGCTTGTCCACGCGTACCCCGAAACACCGCTTGCAGAGCACGTCAAATCAGAGTATTGTCGAATTACCGAGGCTGAAATCTTCCCGTCTGACTCGCCTCCGGAGGCCGCCATATTTCATGCTGAAGAAATGGTGGGCGAAGGTCCGGACGAGCATGCGGGAGATGAGCTTCTCCGCGCCTTTGAAGAAGCGGTGATCCGCGAGGCGTATGAGGACGCAGTAGCACAATTACGGAGAGCCGAAACGGCCAACAACTTACTCCGCATCACGGAGGCGCAGCAGCGGTGTGCCACACTCTCTGCACGTCTTTCTGTGCTCGGCGGTTGACCGACCTATTTTATTTATGACCAAAAAATCCGCTACCAAAAAGAAGAGGGCCACGTCTCATCCCAAAGCAACAAAACGTACCAGAAAGCCGATCAAAAAATCGGTTAAGAAGCGCGTGCCTGCCAAGAAGAAGGCCAAAAAAGTGACCACGCACAAGGTCTCCAAGAAGCAGGTGGTGCGCGCTGCTGTGCGTGGTGCAAAGGCAAAAGCCGGCGCACAGAAAGCACTCTCGGCTGAAGCACTTATTGAGAAGGGAAAGGAGCGCGGCTATGTCACCTATAACGAGATTCTAAAATCATTTCCGCATGTTGAAGAGGATGTCAACTTCCTCGAGTCGCTGTACGAACGTTTTGCTATCGCCGGTGTAGACGTGCTCGAGGGCGGCATGCTTGAAGATGCCGCTGACGAATACCTCGCAACACGCAACATTAAAGACCGGCACTCCACCGGCTACGATTCTATCCAGATCTATCTCCGTGAGATTGGGCAGTACCCGCTCCTCACTGCCGCTGAGGAGCGTGAGCTCGCCAAGCGTATCGAGAAGAGTGACGCCGAAGCACGCAACATCCTCGCGCGCAGCAACCTGCGTCTCGTGGTCTCGATTGCCAAGAAGTATGTCGGCCGTAGCCCAGACCTCACTCTCCTTGATCTTATTCAAGAAGGGAATTTGGGACTCTTCCGTGCGGTGGACAAGTTTGACTGGAAGAAGGGGTACAAGTTCTCCACCTACGCGACGTGGTGGATCCGCCAGGCGATCACGCGCGCGCTCGCTGATCAAAGCCGCACGATCCGTATCCCCGTGCATATGGTGGAGACGATCGCCAAGTATAAGCAGGTCTCGCGCCGTCTCGCACAGGTTCTTGGGCGTGATCCGCAGGCTGAAGAAATCGCAGTTGAGATGGGCGTTGAGCCGGAGAAGATTTATCAAATCGAGAAGATTAACCAAGATACACTCTCTTTGGAGAATCCGGTTGGCTCCGATGATGATGAGAAGTCCACACTGGGCGACTTTATTCCCGACGACAAAATCCCCTCACCAGTACAAGAGTCGTCAGAGCGCATTCTCTCTGAGCAGGTGCGTCAGATCTTGAATGATCTCTCGCCTAAGGAGCGCAGGATCCTTGAGATGCGCCATGGACTTATGGACGGTATTTACCACACGCTTGAAGAGGTGGGTAGAGAGTTCGGCGTCACGCGAGAGCGCATCCGCCAGATCGAGGCAAAAGCGCTTGAGAAAATCCGCACCCACAACAAAGCCCGCCATCTGAAGAGTTACTAGATCTCTGCTTTGGTGAACTGCAAAAAATCCAACGATAGAGTGATCGAAAAAGCGGAAACAGCCAATGAGGATCGAGGAAAGCATTCCCATAAGGGAATGCTGTACGCAGTGTGCAAGGCTCCTGTTGAACCGGAAGATGGACCGGGTGAATAGGAGTCATCAGTGCCCAGATCCAAATGCTTCGGTTCGCGTGTCACCACGCGGACCGTCTTTTACAAAGGAGGTATCCACACTATGTCTCTATAGGTACAAAGCTTGGATAGTGATGTGCTAGCCTGAAATGAATGGGGAATCTTGAGCGAGTTGCACGACGCGAACGGCGACTGGGTACATTTCAACAAGCACTCCTTGCCGCGGTGGTTGTCGGGGGTGTGGTGATGACGGCGGTAGCGATACCGAACGCCCTTCGTCTGATTGAGTACTTTCCCGGATACAAGAAAGGTGCACGGTTTAATTATCAAACAAAGTCGGCGCTCGGACGTCTTGCTGCCCGCGGGCTTATAGAATTTAGTGAAGTGAGGGGGAGGCGTGTGGCGCGCATAACTGAAAAAGGGGAGCTTGTGGTCAAGATGGAACTTGAAAAGAAGGTAAGCAATAAGAAAAGACGCTGGGATAGGCGGTGGCGGGTGGTCATCTTTGATATTCCGGAGCGACGTAAGGGTATACGCGTAAGTCTCCGTCGTTTTATGCAGGAGTACGGGTTTGTTCGACTACAGGACAGTGTATGGATCTACCCATATGACTGTGAGGATCTCATTGCGCTCGTTAAAGCGAGCTTTCGTGTAGGAGCAGATGTGTTGTACATGATCGTAGAGCGGTTGGAGCGAGATGCGCATCTCCGGGAACACTTTGACCTCCCTCCAGAATAGAGAGGTATCCAAGATATGTCTCTATAGGGACAAAGCTTGGATAGTCTATACTAAACTAAAAATATGCAGAAAAAGAGAAAACAGGTGGGGAAGCGGAAGAAGGCGCCGATTAAGCACTGGAGCCACTCGAGCTTGATGGCGTTTTTACGCAACCCACTTGCGTGGTACGCGCGCTATGTCGAGGAGATCTACGACACCCCGCGCACCCCCGCCTCGGCGGTGGGTAGCGCAGGGCACTACGCGCTCGAGCATTTTTATAGTGGCGTGCCCAAGGAGCTCGCGATAGCGCGCGGGCTCGAGTATCTACGCGCCATTGCCGACTTTGAAATCAATTTCGGGAAGGCTAAGTCGATGCGTGCACAGAAGGAGAAACGGAAATTAATGGAGATAGAGTATCTACGTGCGATCGGTTATTACCTCGCGCGTCCACCACGCCATACGGTGCTCGGGGTCGAGGTGAAGGGGGTGGTCGAGGTCACCGGACTCTCGCTCCCCTTGAAGGCGGTCTCTGATCTCGTGGTCGCGTCGAAGCTGGAGGAGGGCGCGGTAGATATCGTCGATCATAAGTTCGTCGCCGCGTTTAGTAAGGGCGGGGCGGTCAAGACACTCTTTATTATTCAGGCGATATTTAACTACTACACGGTGCGGGAGCTCTTCAATAAGCCGGTGCGTCAATTTATCGTCTACGAGTGCAAGAAGACCAAAAATGCGGACAGCAGCCCACAGATGCGGCGCTACGCGATTGACTTTAAGGAGCACGCTGAAGACTTCAACGTCTTCCATCGTCTCCTTGAAGAAGCAACGGCTGAGATCATGCGCGCACGTACCTATCTCCCCAACCCCTCCGACATGTTCGAGGGCGACCACTCTTTTGAGCTCTACCGACTTGGTTTAATCGGCGAGGAGTAGTGCGCTGCGGAGCCCTAAAAATCGCTTACAGCCTTCGCGCTTTAATTTGAGAGGGCGTTGTCGAGCAGGAGCTTCAGGCTGTCGTAGGGGTAGGCGCCGTCGACGACCACCGGTGCTTTGCCCGGGACGACGATGAGCGAATAAGGCGTTCCTTGTGCGCCAATGTCGAGCGCATTTTGGCGATCAGCTTGAATGCGTGCCTCGATGGTTGACGAGGCGGTTGCGTAGCAGCTCGCGAAGGCAGTGCCCGAGATGCCGACTGAACTCGCAAGGCTCCCGAGCGTGCTCGGGTCGACCGGCTGTTTGGCGTAGAGCGCGTCAGTAAATTTCCAGAACATTTCATTCCCCCCGACACTCGCGGCACACTCTGTGGCGCGCGCAAGCGAGAGAGCGGTGGGGTGTATCTCGGTGAGCGGGAAGTGTCGGAAGACCCACGCTACTTTTCCTGACGCGCTCTCACTAGTCATGAGCTGGCGCATGGTGGTGTGGAAGTCTTTGCAAAAGTCGCAGGCGATATCGGAGTACTCGATAATAAAGGCTTGTGCGGTGGGGTTGCCGAGTATGTGGTCTGCACTCGTCACGGGTCGGACCAGACGCGGGTCCCCGTCTTCAGTCGCTACGGGACCACGAGGCGCAGCGAGATAGATCGCACCGGCGATGATGATGCCACCAGCCACAATCGCAAGGGGGATAGAGGAGGTTTTCATAGTTGTAGCGCGTGAGTTAGGGTAGGTGCGTTCATGCGCTGCTCCTCCCAACGGCTCGTGTCGAGCTTGATGTCGCGAATATCGCGCAAATCCTTAAATTTAAGAACACCGTTTTTACGCGCGTAGTCATAGAGCTCGCGCGTAAGTCGCACGTCTTCAATGCAGTATTCGGCGACCTTGTCGCGTTTGCCCTCGCGCCACCAGTCCTGTGCCTTCAGCCCATCCCCCTTTTTCCCTCTCCCCAGCGTCGCTTCAGCGAGCGACTGGAGCCGGATGCGGCGGCCGAGCACTTTCTGCACCTCCGCGAGGAGGTCGAGTGAGCGGATATGGGAGAGGTCGCCGGGGTAGTAGCGGTTGAGCAGCGGGATGTCGAAGAAGTCAGAATTAAAACCAATCAGCATGTCGGCATGCTCGAGTATCGGCCAGAGCTTGGGCAGGTCTTCACGAAAGTAGGAAGTGTAGGCGTCGGTTTCGGAGTCATGGGTAGCGATCACGATGAGCTCCTGCTCGTTCACGTCGACGCGGCCACGCACCATCGAGTCCGATATAGATTCAATGTCAAAGGTGATAGCGCGCATGTTAGCTTTCCGCGTGCAGACGCGCGGCGATATTGGTGATAGAGAGCTCCTCTTCCTCGCTCGTCGCGAGGATTTTCATCCGCACGGTATTGTTCGCGATCTCGTCGGCGCCGTAGGCGATGAAGAAGGGAATCTCGCGCTTCACGGCATCCCTGATCTGCTCTCCGAGCGACTTCTGGGTGAGATTCACGAAGACGCGCACACCCTCTGCGCGCAGTGTCTGGGCAAACGCTTGTGTCGCGGGGATATCGCTCTCGATGGGGGTGCCCAGGTAGAGCTGGGGGCGCGCTGTGCTGGCGGGAAGCGTGAGGTCATGCGTCTCGAGGAAGTCAGCGAAAACGACATCGCCAAAGGCGAAGCCCACCGCAGGGATAGGCTCACCGCCAAAGAGTGCGACGAGCTGGTCGTAGCGGCCACCGCCAAAGAGTGCGCGCGGATTCTCAAGGCTCGTGTCGAAGACCTCAAAAACGAGCCCGGTGTAATAGTCGAAGCCGCGCGTGATTCCGGAGTCAAACACAACATTGCTCACTCCACGTGCTTTCAGCGTCGCGACAAACGTCTCCATCTCATCTGTCTTAATGAAGGTAAGAGGATCTTTTGTTGTGATAGTCTCGCGCGCGGCGGTGAAGGCCTCGGGGGTCATCTTCGCGCGCTTGTCCAAGAGATGGAGATAGGAGCGCACCGCATCGCCTTGTAACCCTGCGGCCTTACACGCAGCGTTGAGAAGGGTGCGTGAGTTCACGCGTATCACAAAATCTTTTTCAGCAGCACCGCAGTCGCGCACGAGTGCCGAGGCAAGCTGGATAATCTCAAGGTCGGCCTCGCCCTCAGGGAGCCCAACAAGGTCAACGTCGACTTGGTAAAACTCACGGAGGCGTCCCTTCTGTGGACGCTCATAGCGGAAGCGGTTGCCGATCGAGAACCAGCGAAGCGGGAAGGGCATCTCGCGACGCTTGCCGGCCACCATGCGCGCAAGGGTGGGGGTCATCTCGGGTCGAAGTGTCACGCGCCGGTCGCCGCGGTCGGTGAAGGTGTACGTCTGCTCGCCCACGATCTCTTCTGATGTTTTGGCCTCATAGAGTTCGGCACGCTCGAGCGGGGAGGCGTTGTATTCTTCATAGCCCCAGCGTGCAAGCGTTTCGCGCACACGGGTGAAGAGCGCGGAAAGCCGCGCCCAGTCCTTGGGGTAGAAGTCGCGGACGCCTTTATAGGAGTCGGTAGAAAGAGGCTCGCTCATGACGTGATTTTATCACGTCTCTCCCTTACTGCCGATCAGCTGGTTTCTGTTCATCCTCCTCAGGGACATACTTAAGGATCAAATCACGCATAGACTCTGGGCGGGGGATACCGCGCATAACAAACTCGATCTCCTCACCAGCAGACTGCACTTTTATATCGCCGATATTGAGAAAAGAGGAGAGGACCCCTTCGACTGTGGTGGTCACGTCTTGGACGCGGGAGAGGAAGAGGCTCGATACGGCGCGCGAGAAGAATTGGCGTTGCTTAATATTGACGATCCTCTGGCTCGTGAGCACCCACACGTTAAGGAAGTAGCGGGTAAAGGCGCCCCATGCGCTTGTCCAGGTGACAAGGAGCCAGATCCCCAAGAGGACCCGCCCACCCGCCGTGCTGTAGTCGAAATACACTGAAAAAGAGGCGAGTGGTGGTGCAAGGGGGAGGAGTTTGGGGATCGCAAAAGGGAGGGCGGCGAGGATGGCAAAGGGCAAGAGCTCACCCACAAAGAGGAGCCAATGTTTGCGGAGCTGCTCCACGACAAACTCTCCCGGTTCGAGTTCAAATTCTTTCATAGATACCAGATGCCCGTAAAAGCATAGACGATAAGAGAGGACGAGACTAGGAGGTGGAGTGCGATTGCAGGAACCATAACCCAAGATGCGTGGGAATATTTGATCCAGTGGTAGATCGCGACGAGCGTGTAGACGACCCAAAAGGCGCACACAGCGTACCAGCCCCAGGTTATGAGCATGCCTGACGTGAGGCCGCCGGGCAGGTTACCGAGAATCATGTTCGGCGGCGCAAAGGGTTGGAGTGGCTGTCCAGGCATTACGAGAATGATACTACAATCACTCGGGGTACTTTGTACTGGTCGGTGCGTATCGTGGCAGAGAAGCCTGCGGAGGTGAACAGCGCGCACGCGGCCCCGACGCTTGTGATCGGGGCTCCGCCCCCTCTGGGCGTCGGAGCTGCCGCGTGCGCGCTGTCGCACTCGATCCAGGCAACTCCGGCAGGAGTGAGGTGCTGTCGGAGCTCGGTGGCGATACGACGGATCAGGTCGAGTCCGTCGTTGCCCGAGCGGAGCGCGAGCGCGGGCTCGTAGTCGGCAACGCTTTTCTCGAGCACTCGCTCCGTAGGAATGTATGGCGGGTTACAGGCGATGATGTCGAAACGCATGTCACCAAAGGGCTCAAAGAGATCACCGATTTTAATATGTGCACGCGACGCGTCGAGATCATTCTCACGGACATTTTTCTCAATCGTTGCTTGGTGCGCCGGGTCGATCTCGCCAAAATAGATGTCGGCGTCAGTCAGCTTCAATGCTGCACACCCTATCGCGCCCGATCCGGCGCAGAGGTCGAGAAATTTCAGTGGCGCCTCGTCGAGTGTTCCCTCGAGGAGAGCGGCGTCTTTTTCTGCTGAAAAATCGCCTCCCCTCGCGCCGACGCGCTGCGGGACTCTCTTCTCGGGAACGCCCCGACTCGGCTCTCGCAGCAGTGCGTCGACCCACCACTCCGTTTCTGGTCGGGGAATGAGAGGGTGGGAGTCGAGATATATTTTGAGACCGAGAAAAGGTTGCCAGCCGATGACGTAGGCCAGCGGCTCGCCAGAGGCGAGCCGGGCGCGGTCGGCTTCGTATGCGGGAGAAAGTGCGCCGCCGTATTTTTCAGTGAGGAGCCACAGCTCGTCCTTGGTCATAGAGAGACGCTACCACAAAACAGTCCCGCCCGTTCTTTATGAACTGGCGGGACTGTTTTGTGGGGCGTGAGTTAGTACCCACCGCGGCCATAGCCGCCTTGACCACCACCGAAACCACCACGATCACCGCCCCCAAAACCGCCGTCGCGGCGCGGAGGACGATCACCTTGCGGGCGAGCAAAGGAGACGGAGAGCGTGCGCCCATCCATCTCTTTGCCATCCCAGCGGTCGATAGCTGCTTGAGCTTCCGCTTCAGATGCCATTTCAACGAAGCCGAAGCCACGTGAACGACCTGTCATGCGGTCGCTAATAATGCTCGCGGAAACGACGTTTCCGGCCTCACCAAAGGCCTTCTTAAGGTCGTCCTCGGTCGAGCGGTAGGGAATACCGCCTACGTAGAGCTTGTTTCCCTGAACTGCTGCCTGCTGATTGTCCATGTGTAGATCTAACCGGTTAATCTCGCCGAAACTGAACACTTGCGGTCGTATACGACCGAGCGAAGCTCGAATACTCTGCGAGTAACCACAATATGCCAGAAATGTACCCTTTTTGCAAGTCCCTGTGGATACGGGTGGTGGGGTAAAAACCGGCCTATTGACGTCTTGTAAGGGATTTGGTATATATTAGACCACATGAAGAAGGTCGCTAAATCGAAACGGCCCATGCCCGCCAAGACGGCTTCGCCCGCCTCGTTTTCGTTTGACAGTGCAGCACTGGTCAAGCGTCTCCTCGCGGCCGCGCCGACTCGGGCACGCGAAGTACTCACACGCCGTTTTGGGCTTGGTACCACGGCGACCCGCGAAACTCTTGAGGCGATCGGTGACCACGCAGGGGTGACCCGTGAGCGTGTTCGCCAGATCGAGGCCGCAGGTCTTGACGCCGTCCGTGCGAGCAAGGCGTTTAAAGAGGCGGCAGCCTCATTCACGGAGCTCGCGGCGTACATCGACGCGCTTGGCGCAATCGTTCCTGAAGAGGTGCTGCTCGCGCTTCTTGGGAAAGACGAGAAGACGCGCAACCGTTTCCGCTTTTTCTTGATGCTCGATTCAGCATTTTATCGCGAGCGCGAGACAAATGAATTTTTTGCCCGCTGGCACGTCGATAAGGCAACGGCAAAGCATATTCACGACGCGCTCTCGCGTCTCTACGCTTCGCTTTCTGATGACGAGGTCCTCTCCGAGGGTGATCTCCTCGACCGTTTTCTCGAGGAACTCAAAGAGGTTAATGATGCGTATAAGAATGAAGAGGTGCTCAAGCGGTGGCTCTCACTCTCAAAGCACATCGGGAATAATCCGCTCGCTGAGTGGGGGCGCGCGTCAGCTCCAGCGATTCGCATCAAGGGTATCCGTGACTATGCCTATCTCGCCGTGAAGCGCCATGGCGAACCGATGCACTTCTCCACCGTTGCCAAGACCATCGGCTCGCTCTTCTCCAAGAAGGCGCACATTGCGACGACCCACAACGAGCTCATCAAGGATCCCCGGTTTGTACTCGTGGGCCGAGGACTCTACGCACTCACCGAGTGGGGCTACAAGCCCGGCGTCGTGCGCGATGTGATCCGCGAGACACTGGCGAGTAATGGCCCGATGAAAAAGGATGAAATTATTCATCAGGTGAAGCGTGCACGGTTTGTGAAGGACAACACCATCTTGGTCAACCTCAACGACGCACGCTATTTCAAACGTCTCAAGGACGGACGCTACGTCGCAGTTTAGATATCTAATATCGACACACAAAGTGCGGTGCCCGGTGGGCCCCGCCCGTTGTTTGATATACTGGAGTCATCCATGTTATTTCTGCACCAGCTTGAGGCGATACAAAAAGACCTTAATAACCGGATTGGCCTCCGTTTTGAGAAATGGCCGGTTCTGCTCCTCGGTCTCTCGGTACTCCTCATGGCATTTGTTTTTATGCCTGCGACGGTGTCAGAGGCACTGGCGATAGCGTTCTGGCTCGCACCCATGTGGCTCCCTATCCTTCTGGTCGGGAGTGCGTACCATCTGTGGTATATCTTGAAACGCTCAGAATTTATTGCCAAGAAGAACTACATCCTTCTTGAGCTCAAGCCGCCGCGCACCCTAGTCAAGACCCCGCTTGCTATGGAGGCCTTTCTCTCGACCCTTCACCTCACGGGCGGGGAGTCGACGTGGTGGCAGCGCTTCCAGGGAGGCATCCGCCCCTACTTCTCACTCGAGATAGCCTCATTTGAAGGTGAAGTACATTTCTTTATCTGGGGACGCGCAGAGCTTCGACGCCTCGTCGAGAGCCAGCTCTACGCACAGTACCCCGGGATGCAGATCATCGAGGCACCCGACTACACCCGCATGCTGAATGCACCGTCTCATGAATGGAGCATCTGGGGCTGTGATTTTAAACACACCGCCGACAACGACGCGCTTCCTATTAAAACGTACGTTGAGTATGGGCTCGATAAGGTTCAGAAAGAGCCGGAACAGACGGACCCGCTCGCTAACCTCATCGAGTTTATGGCGTCAGTCGGAAAAGGGGAGTATCTCTGGCTCCAGTTTGTTATTCGCGCCCACAAGGGCGAGAAATACGGGAAGCTCAATACCGAAGGAAAGGTCTACACCTGGAAGGATCAGGCCAAGGAGCTCATAATGAAAATTCGAGAAACGACTCGTGATACCTATATCGACATTGTGACAGGAGAGGAACGCCCTGGATTCCCGAACCCGACAAAGGGACAACTTGAGAAGATGGCTGCTATTGACCGGAATGTCTCCAAACTGGGTTTTGATGTCGGTGCGCGCTGCATCTATCTCGCCCGCCCCGAGAATTTCTACGGTCCTACCATTGCGCATATGATCGCACTCTTCAAGCCTTTCTCGACCGAGGGGTGGAACGGTATCAATTCGACCAACTGGATGAAAAAATTTGACGATTATCCGTGGGAAATCGGCGTCGAGAAGCGTAAGAATGAATTCCGGCACGAGCTTGTTGAGGCGTACCGTCGCCGGCAATTCTTTTACGACCCCTTTTTTGAGGGTGGGCTCAAAATGCATGAACTTATGGTGATGAGTACCGAAGAGCTTGCGACCATTTTTCATATCCCCTCGCGCTCGGTGGAGACGCCGGGGCTTAATCGCGTCCATTCGGCAACCGGCGACGCACCAACCGATCTCCCTATTTAATACACGGGCATGCGGCACATTCTAGGACACAAGCGGTGGGCGGTAGCGGGCGTGGTCGTTCTTTTCTGCCTGTTGAGCTATGCGTATCTCTTTGGGTCGCCGACTGCGTTCCCTACGGGAGAGATCTTTGTCGTTAAAAAAGGGGATCCCGCTCCGGTAATTGCACAGAAGCTCGCTGCCGCCCGCCTCATTCGCCATGAGAGCCTCTTCCCCTATGTGCTTCGTCTCTTTGGGTCGGCTACGACCGTGCAGGCGGGGGCCTACAACTTTTCAAAACCGCAGAGTAGCCTCTTGATTGCGTGGCGACTTGGACACGGCGACTACGGGATACCCCCTGCACGAATCACGATCTTTGAAGGACTCACGGTGCGTGAGATCGCGGACCGAGTTGCCGATGCGCTTCCGGAGATCTCTGCTGAAGAGGTGAGGGTGGCAGGAAAAGAGTATGAGGGATACCTCTTTCCCGATACCTATATTTTCCCGCCCGGAGCTGATGCAGATTCCGTGGTACAGGCAATGCGCACCACCTTCGACGCCAAGATCGCGCCCTATGCCGCCGAGATTCGCGCGTCGGGTCGCCGCCTTTCCGACATTGTCATCATGGCGTCGCTCCTTGAGCGGGAGGCGCGCACCCTTGAGACCAAGCGCGTCATCTCCGGGATTCTCTGGCGCCGCCTCTTGATTGACATGCCGCTTCAGGTCGACGCTGTCTTTGGGTATATTTTTGCGCGCCCCACATACTCGCCCTCGTATGAGGACCTCAAAGTCGACTCACCGTATAACACCTACCTCTATCGGGGGCTCCCGCCGGGACCCATCTGTAACCCAGGACTTGAGAGCATCGAGGCGGCGCTCCACCCGACGAAAACCCCCTACCTCTACTACCTCACCGACCGCGACGGCGTGATGCGTTACGCCGCTACTTACGCAGGCCACCAGGCCAATCAAGCCAAATATCTCTCACGATAGCTACCAAACGGGAAGCATGATTAGATGTCTCAATGGATGTGAAAGGAAAGGAGATATACGTGGGGCTCTCGGGAGGGGTGGACTCGGCGGTGTCTGCCGCACTTCTTCAGGAGGCGGGAGCGCACGTGACTGGCGTGTTTATCAAGGGCTGGTACCCGCCCGGCATGCCCTGCAGCTGGGCAGAGGAGCGTCGCGATGCGATGCGCGTTGCGGCACGTCTCCAGATCCCGTTCCTCACGCTTGACGCGAGTGCAGAATATAAGAAAGGTGTCATCGATTACTTGCTGCGCGAGTATCGCGCTGGCCGTACTCCCAATCCAGACGTGATGTGCAATAAGGAAGTGAAGTTTGGCGCATTCTATCACTATGCGATGGCACAGGGTGCCGATGCTATCGCGATGGGCCACTATCGCTCCGGTGAGAAAGATCAGAGTTACTTTCTCTGGGCAGTGCCGAAAGAAGTTCTTGAGGCGACACTCTTTCCGGTCGGCCAGATGGAGAAAGAAAAAGTGCGTGAGCTTGCACAGAAGTTCAATCTTCCCGTTGCAGAAAAAAAGGATAGTCAGGGTGTCTGTTTTCTAGGGAGCGTCTCGGTTGAAGAGTTCTTGCGCGCTGAATTGGGGAGTGATAACCCAGCGCTTTTATACACCATCGGTCAGCGCATCCCTCGGACAGGGGGGCCGTGGTATGTGGTTGGTAAGGATGTCGAGACCGGAGAAGTGCAGGTGTCCAAGACGCGCGCATCAACGGTGACCGCGATCCGCTTCCGCGATGCGAACTGGTTCACCGACCCACAAGAAGTGGTCGATGCACAGTATCGCTATCGTGGCCCGCGCTCTGCGGGCCACGTGAAGGGAGACACGTTTGGTGCACTCACCACACTCCCTGAACTCCCAACGCCGGGTCAGTCGATTGTTTTCTTTACCGCTCGTGGAATGCTCGCGGGTGGTGGTATTATTACCGCATGAATCAGAGACGACTATGGGTCGCAGCGACCATCATCGCAGTTATTATCGTCGGCGGGTTTGTGATTTCAGTTCCGCACACAACGCGCGACATCATCCCCCCTTCTGACGAGAAACAGGCTGCACTAATAATCCCAGTCGTGTCGCTTCGCGATAGTTATCAAAAAGGACAGCACACGCTCTCAGGCTCGCTTGAGGTACCAACCGTTTGTACGACCATTGTCGCTGCGGCATACCTCCGCGGGGCCTCAACGAGTCCAGAGAGCATCGAGGTTGCCCTTACCGTATCCTCTGATACGGGAGTGTGTCTCCAACTCCCTACGACAGTCTCTTTTTCGACCACGCTTGCGGCGCCCGCCGAGCTGCCGATAACCGTGACCGTCAACGGTGTCACGGCAAGCACTACACGCTCATGATCCCACCTCCTACCATCGTCAAGGCCGACGGGACACACGAGGTGTTTGATCCAACACGGCTCATTGTCTCACTTGAGCGCGCGGGGGCTGGCGCACATACCGCTGAACGTATCGCTCGTGCTATCACCACAACCGTTTTGCCGGGCGCGTCCTCACGAGAGATTTATTCTCGCGCGTTTGCCCTTCTGCGGAGGGAAGCGCGCCCCGTCGCCGCCCGCTACGCGCTCCGCCGTGCGCTTCTTGAGCTTGGGCCGACAGGACACCCATTTGAAGATTTCATCTCTCACCTTTTTAAAAAAGAGGGCTGGCAGGTCGAGACACGAAAAATAATCCAAGGGAAGTGTGTCGCCCATGAAGTTGATTTTTACGCGTCGCATCCAGACCAAAACACATTTCTTGCGGCCGAGCTGAAGTACCATAATGATCCGGGGTATAAGACTGACCTCAAGGTCGCCCTGTATGTCAAGAGTCGTTTTGACGATATTTTTTCATGCGATCCAACAAAACGTGAGTGTCCGATTGATCGTGGCATGCTCGTCACCAATACTAAATTTACTTCGGAGGCGATTGCCTATGCACAGTGCTCGGGAGTTGAGCTCTTGGGGTGGGGGTATCCTCTCGACAACACACTGTACATGCAGATGTCTCGCACAAAAGTCTATCCCATAACTGCGCTCACGAATTTCTCACTCGCCGAGAAGCGGATGTTGATTGAGCATGGAACCATCGCGGTCGACGAATTGGTTGAAGATCGGACGCGTCTCGATGTACTCCACCTCTCGAGTGAACGGGTCGGCGAAATTCTCGCCGAAGCAACCAGCCTCCTCGAGGGCTAGTTACTCGCCATATATTTCAGCTTATCTTTACGGGCCTACGTTCTTTACAAAAAGCTTCTTGAACTCTTCAGCGTCGTTGAAGTGGTGCCTCTCGCCCCTGATCTCCTGATAGTCTTCGTGCCCCTTGCCGGCGCACAGCACGATTTCGCCCTTGCGAGCTATTTCCAGCGCGTGCGCGATCGCCGCACGACGATCGGCGATGCGAGTCACTTTCTCTCGCTCTGCCTCGGAGAGCGTGCTCTCCATCTGGTCAAGAATCTTTTCGGGATCCTCGCTTCGCGGATTGTCGGAGGTGAATATGGCGATGTCGGAGAGTCGTGTGCCAATCTCTCCCATCAGTTTACGCTTCATCGGGTCGCGATCACCGCCGCACCCAAAGATAGAAATCACTCGTGCACCTGTAAACGAGGTTCGTATCGTGCGGAGCACGTTCTCTAGAGCGTCAGGCGTGTGGGCGTAGTCAACGATCACCATCACGCCCAAGGGCGACATGAAGTGCTCAAAGCGTCCCGTCGGGGGTTCTATATCTTTCAAAATTTCCGTGACCTTCTCTCCGTCGAAACCGAGTAACTGGCACGCGCTCCACACCGCGAGAAGATTGTAGGCATTGAAGGTGCCGAGGAGTTTGGCACTCACCGCGACGCCATTAAAGACAAGGCGCAATCCATGAACGCTAACCTCCACTATTTCACCATGGAAGTTCTCGCTCCCTTGGAAGCCGTACGAGTAGGGCGTGGCGTCGATGTGTTCAAGCATCGTGTCTCCGTGCTTCGCGTCGGTGTTGGAGAGAGCAAAGGCGCCCTTGGGGAGCATCTCAAAGAATTTTTTCTTTGCCCGAAAATAGTTCTCAAAAGTTTTGTGATAGTCGAGATGGTCGTGTGTGATATTGGTAAATATCCCTCCAGCAAATCGTACGCCCATCACACGGTTCTGATGCAGTGCGTGTGATGACACCTCCATAAAGACGTGAGTGCAGCCTGCGTCAACCATGTCTCGCAAGGTTCTGTTGAGCGAGATCGGGTCGGGGGTCGTGTGGTTAGTGGGAACCACGGTGCCCGCAATAATGTTCTCCACGGTAGAAATAAGACCTGCCTTATAACCAAGCGCAGTTGCGACGCGATAGAGCAGGGTAGCCGTTGTTGTCTTGCCATTGGTTCCGGTGACGCCGACCACACAGAGTTTCCGTGACGGGAACCCAAAGCGCACCGCACCGACCGCGGCGAGGAGGTAGTGATAGGCCGGCTGGAGGGTAGTAAAAAGCCAGTGCGGGATGAATTTCTTGGCCGTTTTAAGGAGTTTTTCCATGCGTGGTATAGTAGTTCAATATGTGTGGTATTGCTGGCATCATTCACCCCGTGGGGGGCAAAAAGGGGGCCCAGGAGGCGCTTGATCTGATGCTGGAGCGCATTATACACCGTGGCCCCGACGATAGCGGCACCTTCGTTGACCCGGCGGTCGCGCTCGGGATGCGGCGCTTGAGTATCATCGACGTTGCGGGCGGCAAGCAACCGATCACTTCACAAGACGGTTCACTCCTCATCGTCTTCAATGGCGAAATCTACAACTACCGCGAGCTCCGCACCGGCCTCCTCGAGCGCGGACACACCTTTAAGACCGAGAGTGACACGGAGGTCATTCTCCACCTGTACGAGGAGCGCGGCGCCGATGTGGTCAAGCTCCTGCGCGGGATGTTCACCTTCTTTCTCTACGATATGAAAAAGGGTACGGTGATGGCGGCGCGCGACCCCTTTGGCATTAAGCCGCTCTACTACTTGGAACAAGAAGGAAAGATACGTGCGCTCGGCTCGGAGGTGAAGAGCTTACTCACCTATCCTGGTTTTGAGAAGGTGGTGAATGAAGCGGCGATTTACCAATACCTCTCATTTCAGTACAACCCGCTCCCCGAGACTCTCTTCAAGGGGATCTACCGTCTCCCACCGGCGACCTACCTCATGATCGACGCGGCGAGCGGTAAGGCCGAGGCCACCACCTACTGGGATTATCGCTTTGAAGAGAATGGGCACATGGAGGAGGGAACAGCGACCAAAGAGCTGGAGGAGATTCTACAGGACTCGGTCGCACATCATCTTATCAGCGACGTGCCGCTGGGAGCCTTCCTCTCCGGCGGCGTCGATAGCGCGCTGATCGTGGGTGCCATCCGCGCGGTGCACCCCACCGGAGAGTTGAAGACCTTCACCATCGGGTCAAAAGAGATCAATGAGTTTGCCGAGGCGCGCGAGCAGTCTGACGCACTTCACACAACGCACACGGAGATCGTGCTTGACCCCGATGAATATTTCAAAATGTTACCGAAGATTGCGTGGCACTTTGACGAGCCGGTGGCTGACCCGGCCGCCATCGCACTCTACTTCCTCGCGCGCGAGGCACACAAGCACGTGAAGGTGGTGCTCTCCGGCGAGGGAGCAGACGAACTCTTTGGCGGGTACGGGATTTACCGCGAGCCCTACTCCTTTGCCACGTTCGCACGTTTACCGGCACTGCTGCGCGTCCCGTTGCTCTGGCTTGGCCGCCTCCCGTTTTCTCTGCGCGGCCTCAACTTTCTAAAGCGCTACGGCAAGCCGCTCGCGGAACGCTATATCGGGAACGCCTACATCTTTTCTGACGCTGATGCACGGAAGATCTGGAAGGGTACACCTCACAAACGTATCGACCTGCATCCGTTCTATGCGAAGGTCCAGAGATGGTCAGAGCCGACCCAGATGCAGTATGCCGATATGCACCTCTGGCTCCCCGGCGATATCCTCGCGAAGGCCGACAAGATGACCATGGCGCACTCGCTTGAGCTGCGGGTTCCCTTTCTCGACATGAAGGTGGCCAACTTTGCCCGTACGATCCCTGATCGTCTACGCTATCAGGACGGCACGGTAGAGAATGCCAAGTACCTCTTGCGCAAGGCCGCCAAGGCCTTTGTCCCGCCGACCACCCAGAAGCGGAAAAAGCTCGGCTTCCCGATCCCGCTTGCCGCGTGGCTCAAGGAACGCACCGACTGGCAGGGACCTCTGGTGAACCACCCCTTTCTCGCGCAGCATTTTGATATGACTATCGTGCGCAAGCTCATCCAGGACCACGTCTCAGGCGCGCGTAACAACGCCCGCAAGATTTTTATCCTCATGATGCTCGCGGCGTGGTACGATGCATACTTCACCGACGCGCTCACCCTTTCCTAACATGGCCTTCACCCGCAAAAGCAGTACCTTTGACCCCGCTTCACCGGAGCCCTTTAAGGTGAGTCGCTCCAAGATCGACCTCTTTGTCGAGTGTCCGCGCTGTGCCTACCTCGATATGCGGCTCGGGGTGAAGCGCCCCTCGATGCCTTCTTTCACTCTCAACAACGCGGTCGATGAGCTCCTGAAGCGTGAGTTTGACATCCATCGCGCCCACAAGACCAGACATCCTTTGCTCCAGAAATACGGGCTCGATGCTGTCCCTTTTGCTGACGAGCGGATGGAGGAGTGGCGTGATGCGCTCCGGCGCGGGATAAGCCATCTCCATGAGCCGACTAACATTCTTGTGCGCGGAGGGATCGACGACGTCTGGGTGACGCCCACCGGCGAGCTCATCATCGCCGACTATAAAGCGACCAGTAAGAAGGTCGGCCCTTCAACCGAGGACGACCTTTACGATGCGTACAAGCGCCAGCTCGAGATCTATCAGTGGCTCTTTCGCAAAAATGGCTTCAGCGTTTCGCCGACGGCCTACTTTGTCTACGTGAACGGGAAGGCAGATGCCGAGGCTTTTGACGGGAAGCTCGAGTTTGACGTCGAACTCATAGCGTATACCGGAAGCGATGCATGGGTCGAGGGGGCGGTGTATGACCTAAAGGCAATGCTCATGAGTGACGAGATCCCTAAGATAGGAACCTCCTTTGGCGGCGGCCCCTGCGAGCATTGCACTTACCGTGAGGCAGCCGGGAAAGCGCTTCAAGCACTGCATGCGAAGAATAAGCCCCGACGCCAAGGGGTCGGGGTCCCGACCGAAGCGTCGGGAAAGAAATAATATGAGGAGCAGCTTTGCCGACCGCGTGCGCGATGCCGTGCGCCAGATTCCCAAAGGGCAGACCAAGAGTTACAGCGAGGTGGCGCGCGCCATCGGGCACCCAGGCGCCGCGCGCGCTGTGGGCACCGTGATGAAAAACAATTATGACCCCACGGTGCCGTGCCACCGCGTTGTTCGGAGCGATGGACAGATCGGCGAGTATAACCGCGGCGGACCTGACGTAAAAAGAAAGCTCCTCGACGCAGAAAAGTTAGGACACCCAGTGTCCTAATGTTTATGGAGGTGAAGATTGAGAAAACGTGGAAGGAGAAGCTCTCTGGTGAATTTGAAAAAGAATATTTCACAGTGCTGACCAGTTTTGTAAAAAAAGAATACCAGGAGGGAGTGGTGTATCCCGCGCCCAAGAATATCTTCAGAGCGTTTGATCTTTGCCCCTTTGAGCAGGTGAAGGTCGTTATTCTCGGCCAAGACCCCTACCATGGGGCGCATCAGGCCAACGGTCTCTGCTTCGCGGTCGATGAGGGGGTCGCGACCCCGCCCTCACTTCAAAACATTTTCAAAGAAATTGCAGATGAATACGGCGCGATTGATGGACACGTAGTGTCCATCAATCGCGGAGGAGATCTCACGCGGTGGGCGAGGCAGGGGGTCTTACTTCTCAATGCAACTCTCACCGTGCGGGCACACACGGCTGGCTCGCATCAGAATCAAGGATGGGAGCAGTTTACCGATGCAGTTATCCGCACGCTTTCCGAGGAGCGCACGCGCCTCGTCTTCATGCTGTGGGGCAACTATGCTCGCGCCAAGGGCGCGCATATTGACCGCACTAAACACCTGGTGCTTGAATCCGCGCACCCCTCACCCTTCTCGGCCGCATCGGGTTTCTTCGGCAATGGCCATTTTAAAAAAGTGAACGGTTATCTGGAGGCTCACGGCGAGACCCCGATTGACTGGATCTCGTAGGCGCTATACAGTCAACCTGCTTTCACTTCGACAAGGAGGTCACATGAAGGCAGAGAAGATCTTTCACGGGGGCCTCCTTATGACGGGGGTGTCGTTTCTCGTTGGAGGAGTGTGGGCGAGCATGTCGCTTGAGGCAGGCGACTGGCTCTGGCGGCTTTCCATGCCGTTTTCGGGCATGAGCCTACTCCTCTCACTTCTGGCCGATATCGGTAAGAACGAAGAGGGGCCGGCTCTTCCGGAGATCGCGGTGGTGGCTGGACTCGTCCCTGTGGGTTTGGTGGTGGGGGCAGTGTTCTCCTACCATACCTCACCGACCTCACCGGTCGCCTGGACGGCAATCATCGGGATGCTTCTGACTCTGGGCGTGCTCGCCCATGTGTTCGAGCATTTCGCGAGGTTTCCCCCGCAGAGGCGATGAATTCGAGGGGCCCCACCGGGGCCCCTCGTGCTTTAACAAGTGCTAGGGCGCCGGGGTTTGCGAGAAGGGCGGGTTGAGGTAGAGAGTGACGGCTATTTTGTTTATGGCCGCAGCGAGGGAACCTTGCGGATTATTTTTTGCGTACCAGTAGGTGCCGAAGAGTGAAGCGACAAGAGCTAGGATGATGCCAAGTATGAGAAACGCGACAGGCTTTGAGATGCGGGTGTGCACCTCTTCATCGACAACGCGTGCCTCGTCAACGTGTGCCTGAACTTCTTCTGGTGAGGTCGGCGCGTGCGGCGCGCTTGGGGTGCTCTGAGCACTCGTGGGCATATGCTTTTCTGGTGCGGGAGGAGGAGGGAGCGCGTGCCCAAGCCGCACCATCTCGTCGTATACCGCATCGATGTCCTTACGGGTATATCCGGTCTTGAGCAGTTCAGCGCTGAGGGTCTCGTATGTCCCGCCCCGCTCTTTAAAGAGGATCGTGGCCCACTGAAGTAAGTCAGGACTCATTGAAAGTAGTATAGCAACCCAGTTAGCTGGTCGAGCAATGAGTAGTGTATAAAGTTACGCGTCGCGCCAGTAGGGCTTGAAGTTGACTACCTCGTCGACAAGGTCCTCGGCGTTTTGACCTCGATAGCAGAGCGCGTGATCATCGATATACACAAAGGCGATGGGCTTACCGGGGTTCTCGCCAACCAGATCAGGGCGACGATTGATGTAGTCGACGGGAAGTGAGAACTGCTCGCAGTAGTGCGCGAGAAAGTCATTGCCGCGGGTGGAGTGAATCATAATTTTGCATCCTTTCTCGCGCAGGAGCTGCATTGTTTTTACCACTTCCGGATTCGGTGGCTGAACGTCAGCATGAGAGATAAAGCCCTGGTACGAGGCAATGACGCCGTCGAAGTCAAAGGCGATAACCGCGTCGGTGGTGTTGGACATGATTACCAAATCTTCGCACGCTTTGACGACTCACGAAAGAGCGCATCACCCTTTTTGACCCCAAACGCTTCATAGAACTCGTGGAGGTTTGACGCGGGACCGTTGATGCGGAATTGGCCGGGCGAGTGCGGATCGGTGAGCACCTGCGTCATCTGCGCCTCCTTGCGGCGGTTCTCGCGCTCAAAAAGGGCGAAGCTCATAAAGAATCGCTGTTCGGGCGTCAGATCGTCAATATCCTTGCGTCCCGTTTTCTTCAGCCGGAGCTGATAGGCGTCAAAGGCGATTGACGCACCACCGAGGTCGGCAATATTCTCGCCGAGCGTGAGCTCGCCGTTCACCCTGAGTCCGCCGGCGACGCGGTAGCGATTAAACTGCTCGACCAGTACGTGCGCTTTTTTCTCAAATCGTTTGCGGTCGATCGGGGTCCACCAGGTGGTGCGGTTGCCGTAGCCGTCAAACTTGGAACCCTGATCGTCAAAGCCGTGCGTGATCTCGTGTCCTATGACCGAGCCGATCGAGCCGTAGTTGACCGCGTCGTCAGCATCGACATTGAAGAAGGGCGGCTGGAGGATAGCGGCAGGGAAGACGACATCATTGAGGCCAAAGCTACAGTAGGCATTCACGGTCTGCGGGGTCATGAACCACTCCTTACGGTCGACCGGCTTCTGGAGCCGACGCATCATCCGTGCGTGTTCCTTGAGTGACGCACGCAGAATATTGCCAAAGTAGTCGTCGGGTCGGATAACGAGACCCTTGTAGCTCTTCCACTTGTCTGGGTAGCCGAGCTTGCGCGTCACCTGCGAGAGCTTCACGAGTGCTTTTTTCTTGGTCGCGACACTCATCCAGTCGAGATTCTTGATCCGATTTTCGTAGGCTCTGAAGAGATCTGTGACGACTGTCTCGATCTCTTTCTTTGCGCGTGGGCTAAAGTACGCTTTGACATAGAGCTGCCCGAGGACCTCGCCGAGGCAGCCGTTGACCGTAGAGAGTGCGCGGCGCCACGCGGGCTTCATCACCTTCACGCCCGAGAGAACGGTGCCGTAGAAGGCAAAGTTCTGTTTCTCAAATCTCTCCCCTAGGTAGCTCGCGGCGCCGCCGACGAGGTGCCAGGTGAGGTAGGTCTGCCATTCCTCGATCGAGAACTTCTTCAAGAGGGCAGCAGCAGCCTTGATAAATGTGGGCTGCATGACGATGACCTCACGTAGCGTGCCCGTGCCGACGATTTTGAAGTAGCTCTGCCAGTCGACGGCGGGCGAGAGGCTCGCAAGCGCCCGCACGGTCATCTTGTGATACGTCTTATCCACATCCCGCAGCTCCTCTTTGCTCATTGAGATCTTTGCAATCGCGTTCTCGATCTGCATCACAACATCGCGCTTCTTCTTGGCTTCAGCACGCGTCACGCCCGAAAGTATGAAAATCGCGTCGAGATGCTTCTCATAGGCGCTCCGCACCCGCTTGGACTCGGCATCGTCCTTCAGGTAGTAGTCGCGGTCGGGCATCCCCAGCCCGCTCTGGTGTACATAGACCACATACTTCCGGCTGTCCTTCATGTCTTGATCAACCATGAGGCCCCACGGGCCGCCCCCACCGATCTTCTCGAAGTGGGCGAGGGTGGTGACGAGTGACTTCACATCCCTGATTTTCTCAATCCTCTCGAGCCACGACTTAAGCGGCGCGAGGCCGGCGCGGTTACGCGCCGGCATGTCGAGCCCCGAGCGGTACAAGTCACGCACGAGCCCCGACGCATCGGTCGGGGCCCCGACCCCCCGGCGTCGGGGCTGCGCAACGAGCTTTGTCACAATCTGCTTCAGCTGCTTCTCGGTCTCGTAGCGCAAAATACGGAATGACCCCCAACTCGACTCTTCAGCCGGTATCGGATTCTTGTTCAACCACCCGCCGTTCACATACTTATAAAAATCATCCTGCGGCCGCATCGTGGTATCAATATCGCGCGTATCAAATCCCCAATCCTTTTTCATATCTGCATCGTATACCGAAAGGGAATCGAAGGGAAATCAGAGAAAAGAGGAGAATTGCAAGTTTAAAGTTTTATTATATAATGCGTCCAGAAGCACAATCCCGTTCGCTTCTGCCGCGTCCGCGGCCCCACCCCAAAGGAGATTGAAATGGATCTTAGGATCGCGGGTCACATCCCCGTGAGCCCCACCGCGGAGAAGACTACGCTCACCTGCTTTGATCAGGTCGCTAGTAGGGACGCCGACATCGACCGGTGGTTACCAATCATGCAGCCAGCGACGCCGCTGACGCTGGTCACGGTGTTTGCCTGGGACGACGGCGAGAAGTGGAATGATCGCAACGCCGCCGCTGCACTTCTTGGACTCGGTCGGGGTGATAGGCTCACCGAGCGTGCACTCGGCACCCTGCTGATTGCGTTGGGGCACACGCTGACCTTGTCGCAGGTCGAAGCCGTCTTGGCGCACCTCGAGGAGACGGGGCCAGCGCAGGTGATCCGAGATCTGAGCGGGAGTTTCTCGCTCCACTGCTTCACCCCGACGGGCGATCCGAAAAGACCGGTCGCTCTCTTCTGTGTGCAGTATTGGTGGGACGACGGAGTCAGGACGCATGTCTTTCATGCGTTCGAAAACGAATTTGGGACGGCCAACCTTCTTCTGGTCCCCAACTTCGTCCGGCGCCACTGACCAACCGTTCGGCACGACCGCGAAGCTCCAGCAATGGGGCTTCTGCTTTTTATATGAGTGCGGTACTCTCTCTACATATGACCGTGAACGAAGTGCGGGAGAAATATTTAGCGTTTTTTGCTGCAAGGGGGCACGCGGTGATACCGTCGGCGCCCATCGTGCCCGAGAATGACCCGACCACGCTCTTCACGAGCTCGGGGATGCAGCCCTTGGTGCCATACCTCCTCGGCCAGCCGCACGCCCTAGGCACGCGGCTGGTCGACTCGCAGCTCTCGTTCCGCGCCGGCGACATCGAGGAGGTGGGCGATAATCGCCACACAACCTTTTTTGAGATGCTCGGCAATTGGAGCCTCGGTGATTATTTTAAAAAAGAGCAGCTCCCGTGGGTCTATGAGTTTGTCACTAGTGAGCTCGGGCTGCCCAAGGAGCGACTCTGGGTCACCTGCTTCCTAGGCGACGAAGCGCTCGGCCTACCCAAGGATACCGAGGCCGCTGAGATCTGGAAGCAGATCGGCATGCCCGACGACCACATTCTCTTCTACGATGCCAAGAAGAATTGGTGGAGCCGCTCCGGCACTCCCGACAAAATGCCTGTGGGCGAGCCGGGCGGTCCCGATTCTGAACTCTTTTTTGACTTCCAGACGCCACACGACAGCGCCTTTGGCGAAGCGTGTCACCCCAACTGCGACTGTGGGCGCTTCATGGAGATCGGCAACTCGGTCTTTATGGAATACATCAAGACGGCAGATGGATTCGCTAAATTGCCGAAGCAGAATGTCGACTTTGGCGGCGGGCTCGAGCGCATGACGGCCGCGACACGCAACAACCCAGACGTCTTTCTCACCGACGTATTCGACCAAGCACGCACTGTGCTAGAACAGCGATCAGGAAAGTCCTACGAAACAAGGTTAAACCTTGTCGAAAATGGTGGCGCAGATACAAGGTCGTTTAGGATCGTCCTTGATCACGTGCGCGCAGCGACCTTCATGATCGCGTCGGGGATCCGGCCGAGTAATGCCGAACAGGGCTATGTGCTTAGACGCCTGATTCGTCGCTCGATACGCGAGGCCGACAAGCTCGGGATCAAAGATGCCGTCTTGGCCGAGGTTGCCGAAGGCTTTGGCGCCGCGTACGTTGCGCAGTATCCGTTTGTGCACGCGGCCGCGCAGACTATCAAAGAGGAGCTTGAGAAAGAGGAACAGCAATTCAGAAAGACGCTCTCAAATGGTATGCGCGAACTTGAGAAGATGGGAGAAAACATTGATGCCTTTATGCTCTTCACCACCTACGGCTTTCCAGTCGAGCTCACGGCCGAGATCGCTGCGGAGCGCGGCGCGGGGATAGACTTTGAAGACGTGAAGCAGAAGATGGCGGAGCACCAGGCGCTCTCGCGGGCGGGTGCCGCGCAGAAGTTTGCCGGCGGGCTCGCTGACCACGCGGTAGAGACGGTGCGCTACCACACGGCGCACCACCTCCTCCTGAAGGCGCTCCAGATGGTGCTCGGCCCCGAGGTGCACCAGAGGGGGAGCAATATCACCAGTGAGCGCCTGCGTATCGATTTCTCGTACGGATCGAAAATGACTTCCGAACAAATCAAGAAGGTAGAAGAAATCGTGAACGAGAAGATAATGGAGGCTATTCCGGTGGTGCGCACCGACATGAAGAAGGAGGAGGCAGAGAAGCTCGGGGCGGAACACGAGTTTGGCGCCACCTACCCCGAGACCGTCTCGGTGTATTCGGTGGGACCCCTTGAGAGCGCATTTTCGATAGAGTTTTGTGGTGGACCACACGTCTCCAACACGCGCGAGCTTGGTGAGGGTGGTGCGCAGTTTAAAATCGTGAAAGAAGAAGCGTCGTCAGCGGGGGTGCGGCGCATCAAAGCCGTTTTGCAGTGAGTACGCACGCACAGGGAGTTTAGTGCAGAGCGGAAGTGCTAGAATAAAGGGATGAGCTTGTTTGGAAAGCGGCATACCGGTGAGTCGGTGGTGTTGATCGACGTTGGCGCACGCTCGGTCACGGGCGGCTACGCCCACTTTCCCGCAGACGTGCTCCCGCAGCTCGTCTACACGACGCGGGTACAGATTGAGTTCCGTGATGGAGAGCTGGAGCAGGAGGCAGTTGTCCGTGCACTCACAGAGCTCGATGAAGTGCTCATCCGAGACGGTGCGCCGGCGCTCTTGCGGCTTACCGGCCGAGGGAGCGCAGACGCTATTCTTGTCTCGGTCGACGCACCCTGGCAGCGCACCTTTGTCCGGAGTGAGTACCTGGAGGAGCAGAAACCCTTTGTCTTCTCGAGGCGACTCGTCGCGAGTGTGCTCGAGAAAACGCAAGCGAAACCGACCGGCAAAATACTGGTCGACGAGAGCGTGATCGGCACCATTCTGAACGGCTATGAGACTAAAGATCCATACGACAAAGAGGTACATCGTGCGGAGATCGTGATCCTCACGTCGCTTATTGACGAGTCGATTGCCAACGCAATCATCACCACACTCGAACACGCCTATCATACTAAGAATGTGTATCCGATTGCAGGCAGCTCGCTCCGCTATCAGGTGATCCGCACGGTTTTCCCGCACGAGCGCGACGCACTCATCTTTGACGTGACCGAGCCACTCACCTCGATCGCGCTCGTGCGACGTGACCTCTTTATGGCGCACTCACAGGTGACTGAAAACATTGCCACCGTCGAGGGGTGGGTTCAGCAGATTCGGACCGAGCTTGCGGAGCTTGCGCGCCAGTTCCCGCTCCCACGAACGATCTTTCTTCTTGCTCGGGAGCCAGAGATATTTGGTCTCCAAGAGGCGCTCGCGGCCGCTAAACTCGGCGACCTCTGGCTCTCTGATAGCCCCCCGACGGTGGTCCCGGTCGTTGCCGGCCAGCTTGCCAATTTTGTCCAACAGTCGACGACGAGCCCGGCCGACCTCCTCATGCTTCTCATGACGCTGTACTGGAAAAATCAGAGCACACCCTAAGAGGGTGGTGGCGGAATAAAAACTGCTATACTACCACCATATGCGCACACTAAACGATATTACCCCTCCCTCACGTCGAAAAGAGTTTGATACCATGACTGATATAGCCACCCCCGGAGGTCGCATCCCGCCCCGGCCGATCGATCGTTCCCCACGCTTCCCTTTCATCACCTTCTTTACGGTGCTCATCGTGGTCGGTGCCTCAGTCGGTGCTCTCTTCTACTTCTCGAGTGCCAAGATACAGATTACGCCGAGCACAGCGTCGGCTGCGGTCCAGAGTTCTTTTACCGCAACGCAGAGCACCGGCACGCTCCCGTATGAGATCATCACCGCACAAAAAATCGCGACCCAGAGCGTCAAAGGAAACGGAACCAAGGAGGTCTCGACGAGTGCGTCAGGAACAATCACGGTCTACAACACACAGATGAAGGCACAACACCTCGTCGCGAATACCCGCTTTGCGACAACGGCAGGTCTCATCTTCCGTATCAAGTCAGCTATCACTGTCCCGGGAGGGAGTACTGCCAAACCAGGATCCATTTCAGTCAAGGTGACGGCTGACAAACCAGGAAGTACGTATAACGTTGGACCAACCTCGTTTACGGTACCCGGCTTTGCTGGCACACCTCAAGCGACTCAAGTGTATGCACGTTCGACGAATGCGATGACGGGTGGTTCTTCAGGGGTTGAGCCGGTCGTTGATGCCGTACTTGAGAAAGAGACGCGCAACGCGCTCGTGAAAGCGCTCACCCCAGACCTCCTTACGAGTATTCAGGAACAAGTGCCAGAAGGGTATGTTCTGCTTGAAGGTGCTGCGACCACGACCTTTGAGAGTTTAAGCTCCACTCCTTCAGCGACGGCCGGCATGGTTGATGTGAAGGAGCAGGGGACGGTGACGGCAGTCGTTTTCCCCAACGCGCTTCTTGCAGAAGCTATTGCAGGATCAGTCCTTGGATTGGGGTATCAAGGTGGCGCGCTCACTCTCTTGCCTACGAGCGCGGTTCGTCTCACTGCGCCGAATCTTCCAGAGCCAAATGTCCCCTCATTTACCTTTGCGCTTTCAGGAACCGCTGCACTTGAATATACAGTTGACCCCACCACCATCGCTGCTGCTGTTGCCGGTAAAACTCGCTCGGCAGCTGAAGTCGCCCTCACTAACTATCCAGAGGTGAAGCGCGCAGTTCTTATCCTGCGACCCTTTTGGCGTAAGTCATTCCCACAAGACCCAGCCTCGATTAGCGTCGTGGTCGCGCCCCCTAATTAGCTAATAAAAAAGGTTGGCAGGAGACTCCCGATCATCCCGAGCACAAGGAGGACGACAATAACGATGGCGAAAGCGCGTTTCATATGCGGAGTATAGTAGCAGACTCTGTGCTCTGTGCACAGCGGATTGTCTTTTTAGAATGAAGGCGTAGTATCAAAAACGTCGAGCCCATACCGAGGGCTCGGACAACAACAACCAAGGAGTGTGAGATGCGGAACCATGTGTTTGACTACGTTCCTCCCAGCGAGCCGCTGGAGGTCCAAGAACCGGAGCTCTTTGAGCAGGCACGGGCAGAGCGACGCAAACGCCGACTCGGGCTTCTCGCCGAGAAGCCACGATATGGCGCGCGTCTGCGGCAGGAGTGCCTGGAACGTGCACCCGCAGAGCGCGGGCAACGTTCAGGGTTGAGGTCGTAGTATGGCTGCGACCAAAAGGCTCCCGGTGGGCGAGGAAATATCCTCCCCAAGCTGTCCCGGCAGTGAGTGCACCCTCCCGTGTCGTGTGTGTCAGTCGTGTGCGCTGCATCCGCAGAACATCGACCTACTCATGCGTTCGCAGAGTATGCGCGCGCGGCTGCTACTCCTTGAGCTCACCCCCCGGCTTGCAGAGAGCATTATTGCGCGGGCAGCCGCGCACTGATGTATCGACGCGATGCACAAAATCAAAGGCGCCTACGGGCGCCTTTGCTGTTTCAAGTCACTGATTTCAGCATGTCTCTTTTTATATCTTCGAAGACGCCCCCGACCTTTTTCCCAGGATTAAAAATGTTGAGCGGGTCAAAGACTTTCTTCGTCTTTTCAAAGAGCGCGACCATCTCTTCGCCAAAGAGCATCGGGAGATACGGGGTGCGGATAATGCCGTCGTTGTGCTCGCCGGTGGTGGTGCCGCCTTCTTTAATCACCAGCTCGTAGACGCGCGGCGCGAGATCGAGGATCACCTGGCGATTCTCTTCTTTGGTGAGATCCATGAGCGGGATGATATGGAAGTTGCCGTTACCCACGTGTCCCGCGACGGTGTAGATGAAGTGAGAGGAGTACTCAGCGAGAAGCGCATTCAATTTTGGCAAAAATTCAGAGTAGCTTGTGGGTGGGACGACAAAGTCGTCGATGAAGGGTGCTGTGTGGAGCCCGTGGACATTTTTACGGAGCAGGTTGAAGCTCTCGCGACGAACGATCCAATACTTCTCCGACTCCTTCTCATCCTTTTCGATTTTCATCTGGAGGTTGAGGTCGACGAGAGCGACGCGCGCCGCCTCGGCGCGCGCGTCAGCCGCCTCGATCGTGTCATCGGAGAACTCGGCCATGAGGATCATCTTCGGCACCCCGCCGGTGGCGACCATCGCCGCTTCAGGGAGAAAATCTATCCCGAGCTTGGCTGCCTTGATAAAGCCCATTTGAGAGAGCACCTGGGGGAGAAACTTCACCGCGAGCGTGAAGGTGTGGTCGTCGTAGGACTCAAATGACTCCGGGTTGTGTGGGAGGACGCGCTGTACGATTTCAGGGAGGAGCCCCATCTCATGGAGAAAGATGACGAGCATCGCGCGATGCTCCTTAGGCTTTACGAGCGAGAGCTTTGCCTTCGTCCAGAGCGCGAGGGTGCCCTGCGAGCCGCAGATAAGTTGGGCGAGGTTGAAAGTGCCGGTGGCAGGATCCTTGACGCGCCAGAGGCCATAACCGGCCGCATTCTTGGACACCTTGGGGCGTTTCTCCTCTATTAAGGCAGCGTTCTCGGCAAGGAGAGTGTCCATAGTGCGGTAGATCTCCCCCTCAAGATTCTGGAGGCCCTTTTTCTCTTCGAGCTCGGTAGGGGTGAGGGGGCCAAAGTGGGCCGTCGAGCCGTCAGAGAGGACGACATCCATCTCCTCGATATACCGCTCGGTTTGTCCATACTCAAGCGTACGCTCGCCGGCGGAGTTGTTGGCGACGATACCGCCCATTGCAGCGATCTCGCGGCTCGCGGGGTAGGAGGGGAGGATGAGACCCTTCTCGAGGGTCGCTTTCTCGAAGTCGCGATAATACACTCCCGGTTCAGTTATCGCGTAGTCGTTGCCAACCTCGGCAATGTGATTCAGGTGTTGGGTGAGTGAGAGGACCACACTGGTAGTCAGTGGGCCGCCCGACATGTCGGTACCTCCGGCACGAGCAGTGAGAGAGATCTCCGCGCCCG
>ERZ1292625.523-Hain-H41-01um-R1-523-length-57754-cov-16_pt1 | contig 57754 bp, 50 predicted proteins | sample MGYA00564400_ERZ1292625 | MGnify/ENA primary metagenome ERZ1292625 (study PRJEB36523, sample SAMEA6512639) | groundwater metagenome | collected 2019-01-08 | study: AquaDiva: Metagenomics assemblies of 32 groundwater samples | reverse complement strand
GGAAAAGCTATAGAAAAAGCAGAATATTCAATTCCAGTTATTTCTGTTCCGACCACTTCTGGCTCAGGAGCAGAAGTCACAAAAGGAGCAATAATCACAGATACAGTAAGAAATCTAAAATCTGGAGTAAGAGGTTCAGCTTTATTTCCAAAACTAGCATTAGTAGACCCTGAATTAACCTATACTATGCCCAGGCAGACAACTTTAGAAACAGGATTTGACGCATTAACACACGCAATTGAAACCTATGTCGCAAACAAGTCTAATCCTATATGCGACTTATGCTCTGAGAAAGCTATTGAAATTATTTATGAATATTTACCTCAGGCAATAGAAAATGGAAATGACAAATCTGCAAGGGAAAAAATGGCGTTTGCCTCTTTATTGGGCGGAGTTAATATAGCAAATACAGGAACTTGCCTGCCGCATAGAATGCAGCAAGCAATGGGTTCTGTTATAGATATTTCTCATGGCAGGGGCATGGCTACATTATATCCTGCATGGCTGGAAAAAGTCTCTCCTTACAGAGAGGGGAAGTTTAATAAAATTTCAGAACTACTTGGAAATACAGGGGAAAGCCATCAAGCTGTTATTAATTTCATGCAGAAAATAGGCATTTATTGCAGTTTAGGAGATTACGCAAGGATGAGCTATATTGATAAGTTCTTAGAAAAAACCAGCGGAAATATTGAAAATGATCCCCTCCCTAATATAGACCAAAAATTAATGAGAGAAATTTATGAAAAATCATTTTGAATTATCTTTTTTACTGTAATAATATAAAAATATTCCAATATAAGCAATAGTTGTTATAATAGCAATAATATATTTTATTATCAAAGGAGGTTGTGAAATTAAGATAGCATATATTAAAGCAATTATATTAGCAACTAAAAATATCATAAAAAGAAGCAAGCTTACTCCTTTAGTATCTTTCGATTTAATAGTTTTAATCATTTGAGGTATAACCATAATAGAAAATAAAAAAGTAGCTGTCCATCCTAATATTTGTGCAAAATCCATTTTATTTTTCTAGTTGGGTTTTTAATGTTACCTGTCTGCCAACTCTGTGCTTTAAGCTCTTTCCCTCTACAATTTTGAATCCTTCTTCATTCAATATCTTTTTGACTTCTGGAACAGAATACTGATATATTTTATAACCTGTTGGATTAAATATTTCCTTATAAATTACACTTGCAATTCTTCTTAATGCGCTTTTTTCTTCAATGTCAAATATTAAATATCCTTGAGATTTCAAAACCCTTTTAGCTTCTTTTATTGCTTTTCTTAAATCGTTAAAATCAAGATGATTCCATACCCTCATTGTCACAACTTTGTCAAAAGATTTATCCTTAAAAGGCATTTCAAACATATCTGCATGGAGGCATTTTGCAGAAGGATTTTTGCTATTTGTTATTTTTAGCATATCTTCTGATGTGTCTATTGCTGTTACTTTGCCTAAATATTTAGTTAAAAAACCAGAACTGCATCCCAATTCAAGAACCTTTTCATTTGGCTTTTTATCAATCAAATCCAAGAAATGCTTTAACTCCAAGGCTCTCTTTCTTCTCCTGTATTCTGTGCCTTCTCTTTGCTTGTCATAAGTTCCTGTTACACGCTTTTGCCTGTAATATTCAGTAAATCTTTTGGTATCTTGGCTTTTCATTTTTTAGATAAAAGAAATAAGGTTTTAAATGTTTTCATCAGATCATTTAACAGTATTAATAAATTTGTCTTATACAAATCTTTAATAAGATAACTTTGAGAAAAATTATATGAGAATAGCCCATGTAACTCATGAATATGCTCCTGCAATTAGTGGTGTTGCAAAAGTTGTAGAAGAGCTGGCAGAAAGGCAAGCAGAGCAAGGAAACGAAGTGCACGTCTTCACAAGCGATTGGGACAAAAAAAAGAAGCTAAAAAAGAAAGAAGAAATACTAAATAAAGTTCATATTCATAGATTTAAGCATATCGCAAGAATAGGAAATTTCTCTATAATATATGTGTCTTTTTTTCCGATATTATTAAAGGGAAAATTTGACATAATTCACAGCCATGTCTTTGGACATCTGCATTTTTTCTTATCTTCTTTGGCAGCTAAATTATCTAGAGCAAAGCATGTTCATACAACACATTGCCCCTGGACAGATGCGCATCGTTCAATAATTTCAAGATTAGGAATATTAGTGAGCTATAATATTTTTTCAAGATTAGCTCTAAAATTGACAGATAAGATTATAGCAATAACGCCATGGGAATTTAACTTTATTAAAAAATTCGGAGGAGAAGATAAAAAAATAATCAATATCCCAAATGGCATGTCATCTGAATTTTTTAAAAAAATAAAGAATAATAATTTTAAAAATAAAAATAAAATAAATGAAAAGAATAAAATCGTATTATTTTTTGGCAGGTTAAATGTAACAAAGGGTCCTGATAAATTTGTTGAAATAGCAAAGCTTGTTTTAAAGCAAAGAGACGATGTAATCTTCATAATAAGGGGCCCTGATGAAGGCATGAAGAAAATTATTCAAGAGTCTATAAAAAATGAAAAAAATATAATTTTAATGCCAGAAACAAGGGACAAAGAAGAAATAATAAAAATGTACCAGTCAGCAGACATTTTTGTAATTCCAAGTTTTAGAGAAGGGCTTCCCTTGACATTATTTGAGGCAATGGCATCTGGTTTGCCTATTGTCGCCTCTCCTGTTAATGGCATTCCTTTTGAAATGAATCAAGATAACGGCTTTCTTGTAAATTATGGAGATAATGAAGAATTTGCAGAAAAAATAATGGAGTTGCTTAATAATAATAAATTAAGAGAAAGTATAAGAAAAAATAATTTAGAAAGAGCAAGGAATTATAATTGGGATTTAATTGCCAAAAAAACTCTAAAAATTTATAATGAAATTTTAGGCAGATCTTAAATCTTTAGCTATTTCCTTGTAATTTGTCGGGTCTTTTATATTCGCCCAATAAAATCCTTCTTGCCTCAATCGGCAGGCCAAGCAGATGCCGCAATGTTCTTTATTTCCACAATAACAACTCATTGTATTTTTAAAATCAATGCCTAATTTTTGTCCGATTGTGATTATATCTTCTTTTTCTTTATCTATAAAAGGAGTTATAATCTTAAATCCCTCTGCTTTAGAAAATCTACTTATTTCCTCAAATTTTTTGACAAATTCAGAGCTTGTATCTGGATATCCTTCCCCGATATTAGATTTAAATCCTAATAATAAATCATATTTTTCCTTTTCTTTAATATATAGCGATTCAGCAAAAGCAATAGCGTAAGCTAAAAAAACAGCATTTCTAAAAGGCACATACCATTTGCTCCCTTCTTCTCTGGTATCCTTTAAATCTTTTAATCTAATTTTTTTAATTTTTCCTTGGTTGTTAATTAAAGATGTTGAGAGAATTCCTAATTCAGGCAATTTTATCTCTCTGAAATCCGCTTTAATATCTTTTGCTGTTATGATAACACATTTTCTTTCTTTATCTGCTGATTTTTGTTTATAATTGAAAAATAGAAGAATAATGCGATTATATTTCTCGTTTCTTGCATGATAAGCAGTTGTAACGCTATCTATTCCTCCAGAGCATAAAACTATCGCGTTTTTCATCTTTCTGCAATTTTAATAAAGTTTATAAATTTGTCTTTTGCAGATAAAATATGAAAAAGAAAGCCGGAGAATTAAAAATTGGAGACAAGATTAAAATCTCTGGAAAATCATGCGATATTGTAAATATGGAATTTTCTGATACTGCTGGAAAAAGCTCTATAAAAGATAAAAAGGCGGCAAGAAAATGCAGAATAGAAGCAAAAACTAAAGAGGGAGAGAGAATAGTGATTATTCGCCCAGAAGACTATCCTTTTGAAACAGAATAAATGATACATATAATCATCACATCATATAACGAACCAAAGGCAACAGCCCGGGCTGTAAAATCTTTTCTTAATCAAAAAATACAGGATGATTTTGAGATAATAGTTGTTGACCCATTTCCTGAAGTTGAGAAATTCTTAAAGAAAAATATCAAGAATAAAAAAGTAAAATTCTTTCTAGATCCTGGAGAGGGCAAGTCTTATGCTCTAAATATTCTATTCCAAGAATACGGCTCTGAAAATAAGAACGATATTTTTATACTTACAGATGGGGATGTTTATATTTCAGATAATACAGTTTCAGAAATTCTCAATAAATTTAAAGACCCGAAAATTGGATGCGTAACAGGCAGGCCTGTTTCAATAGACAGCAAAGGAACAAAATACGGCTATTGGTCGCATCTGCTATTTGCAGGAATAGACAAAATAAGAAGAAAACTTTCCAATATAGGGAGGTTTCTAGAATGTTCAGGGTATTTATTTGCTATAAGAAAGGGAGTTATTTTTGACTTCCCTATGGAGACTTCAGAAGACAGCATAATTCCATATCTATTTTGGAAAAAAGGATATAAAATAGCTTATGCAGATAAAGCAGAAGTCTATGTAAAGAACCCTGGTAATTGGAAAGACTGGAAAAATCAAAAAATCAGGAATATAAAAGCGCATGAAAATCTTGATAAAATCGCTCCAGACATGCCAAGGACAAAATCATTTTTTAATGAGATAAAAGAAGGGAGTTTGTTTGCATTAACTTATCCCCGGAATTTTCGCGAGATTATTTGGACAATGCAATTATATCTTGCAAGATTAAATATTTATGCCAAAGCATTTGAAGAATTAAGGCGAAACAAATCTTATAAAGACGGCTGGAGAGAAATAGAGATTGAATCAACTAAGACTCTTGATTAATTTGACATTCTTTTAGCTCTTTTTTTAGCTCTTCAAACGAACTCACAATTTTCGTTGAACCAATTAAAATTGCACTTAGGTAAGGCAGAGTTTCAGAAACAGGCTCGTCTGTTTTTAATCCTATTGCAGGAATTCCTTTTGCATAAGCATAACCCAATTCCCAAGCTGTTCCAGCCCCAACATGAAGACCATCAAGAACAGCGATTACTAATTTTATATTATTAAATCCCTCAGTTATATCTCCTTTAAAAATTCTATCTGCGTCTTCAATTCCTTTAGCTATTCCAACATCTCTGTGCGGTAGAAAAGTTGAAAATCCGAAAGACTTGCATAATCTATCAACTTTTTCAAGCGCCTCTAATTCACTTTCAGTGCCTATCTTGCCGGCAATATAAACTTTCATAAAATTCTAGAAAATTCAAGAGATATAAATCTATTGGCTTTGTGTATTGTCCTTAATTAAATCTTTTTATTTGATTCAAAATTTCTTAGTCGCGAAACTATCGTGTCGATTTTTCAGCAGAAATGAGTAATCTATAATTTGCTTTTTTCCAAAAGTATCGAAGATAATATCCAGTTTATGATAGTTTTATTTTTTATTATTTTTCAGTTGTTTTAATTTTTTTGATAATAAGGAGAAATACCGAAGAATTTATAAAGACAAAATGTTAAGTATTACAATAAAAAGATGGCGATTAAAAAATCTAGTAAATCCTTGTTATTTATTTTTGCAATTATAATTATAACATTTTTTGCTTTTTTCGTAATTGCTGGTGTTTTAGTAAATACAGGAAACAGTGTAAAAGTCAATGCGCCTGCTACAGGAAACAATTTTTCATCACAAAATGCTACTGGAAATCTTCCTACATTATTTAATGTCACCTTTCTTAATGGAACTAGTACATTTAGTGATACAAATGGCACAGGTGGTGCTGCTGGACGTTTGTTTAATGCCACATTCTGGGTCAATATAAGTTCAGCACAATGGGTCGCAATCGGGAATTCTACTCGATGCTTGACTCATGAAGCTAGTGGAATGAATAATAATATGAGTTGCTGGGCACTTCTTAATGCCTCTGCTCTTTTCAACGGCACTCTTCTTTCAGATGGATACTATACAGTAAATGCAAGCATATGGAATGGCACAGCATTGATATATACTTCAACAGCAAATTCTACAGTAATATTAATAGATAATAATGTGAATGTTAATACAACTGTCTTAACAAGTGGGACTAATCATTCTGTAAAAAGTAGTTCAGGAAATCTTACACTAAACGTATCTATACCTGATCTTGTTGTTTCTACAATAGATAATGTTAGATTTAATATAGTTAATTTAACAGGAGGCGTTAATTCTTCTGTTGTAGCGTCTAGAGAAGGAACTGGTGTATATTGGAGTGTAAATATAAATACATCTCATTTCTCTGATGGAAAGTATAATATTACAATAGAGGCAAATGATACACTTGGAAATGTTAATTCAAGCGCTAACGGCACATCCACTACACCTCTAAAGAGTGTAATATTCGACAATACAAAGCCAACTGGGACTTTCTCCTGCACACCTAGCCCAGTAGTAAGGGGAGATACTTTAATATGCACTTGTAATCCTTCTGATGCAACATCTGGAGTTGATACTTCATCCTACACAACAAATCCTTCAACAGCAAATACAGGAACTTATACAACAACATGCGCAATAACAGATAAAGCTTCAAATTCAGTAACTTTAAGCGCAGAATATACAGTAGAAGGCACTGGTGGCGGTGCATCTAGTAGCAGTGGTGGAGGCAGTAGTGGGACAACAACTGGAGTAGAAGAACAAAAGAGTACTAAATTTGTAGAAATAAATCCAGAGAGTCCAGCAACAGTAAAGAATTTTGGTACAGATTACGGATTAAAAGAAATATCAATTTCTGTAAATACAAAAGCAACTGATGTTAAAATAATTGTGTCTAGATTTACAAGCGCACCTCCAACAACTACTACAAAAGAAGGAAAAGTATACAAATATCTGCAAATTACTCAAGAAAAATTAGATGGCAAATTAGCTTCAGCAACAATTACAATAAAAGTAGAAAAAGCATGGGTAAATGCGAATGGTTTATCCAAAGAAAATGTAGTAATATCAAAGTTCGTAGGCAACTCTTGGAGTGAATTACCAACAAGTTATAAAGAAGAGGACAGCAATTATTATTATTATACGACGGCTGTTAATTCATTTAGCTTCTTTGCGATAAGTGAAAAAGCAAAAACGGCAGTAGTGGCTGCTGAAGCGCCTAGACCAACACCAGTGCCGCAATTAGCACCATCGACAAGTACAGCCAGCTCAGTATGGTTCTGGCTAATAATTATATTAGTTATTGTTATAGCCGTTGTATGGTGGTTTGCTAAGAAAAAGAAGCATTACTAAATCTTTAAGAGAAAATTCTTGAGATATTTTAAAGGCAGTTTATCTTTCCAAATTCAAATCATTATCAACCATAATTTCTACTAATTTTTTAAATGAAGTTTGTGATGTCCAGCCAAGCTTATCTTTTGCTTTTGCGCAATCCCCTAATAGTTCCTGAACTTCAGCAGGCCTATAAAAAATAGGGTGCTGCACAACATATATCTTTTCTTTTTCTTTTCTTAATTCTTTTACAGTTTCATCTGCCTGGCTACTTTGGAGGGCATGCAGATCAACGTTATAATATTTTAAGCCGACATGTCTAAATGCAATATCCAAAAATTCTCTAATTGAATGATTCTCGCCTGTTGCAATTACATAGTCGTCTGGACTATCTTGCTGAAGCATAAGCCACATCGCCTCAACATAATCTTTAGAATATCCCCAGTCTCTTTTCGCGTCAAGGTTTCCCAAAATTAAGACATTATCCATTCCCTTTCTTATTCTTGCAATATTTTTAGTTATTTTCCTTGTAACAAATTCCCCGCCTCTTCTAGGGCTTTCATGATTAAAAAGTATTCCAGAGCATGCAAATACGCCATACGATTCTCTAAAGTTTCTAGTTAAGTCAAAACCAGCCACTTTTGTAATTCCATAAGGGCTTCTCGGATGAAATGGAGTGTTTTCTGTCTGAGGGGTTTCTTTGACTTTGCCGAACATTTCTGAAGAACCGGCAAAATAAAACTTACATTGGGAATTATGCGCATGAATCGCATTTAAAACATTTAATGTTCCTTCGATATTAGTTCTCATAGTAGATGCGCTATCGTCAAATGATTCCGCAACAAAACTCTGTGCTGCCAAATGATAGCATTCTTCAGGTTTTACTCTTTCAAAAATAGGCGAGAAACTTGAATAATTATCTATTGTTCCTGGATGTAAAGTAATTCTGTCTCTAATATGATTTATCCTTCCCAATCTCTGAATAGGATCTTCTAAAGCGACTCGTCTCACTATACCATGAACATCATACCCCTTATCTAATAAAAATTCAGCAAGATAAGAGCCGTCCTGTCCAGTTATGCCTGTTATTAATGCTTTCCTCATTCCAAATTCAGATTCTTCCATCTTAAAAATATGCCTATAAAAAGATATATAGTTCAGAATGCAGATATTTAAAATATCAAAATATAACTAATCTCATGATACTAAAATTCCTAGGCGTCTTGGATATTTTTTCAGCGTTAATATTGCTCTCACTTTCTTTTAATGCTAATATTGTGGCTATATTTTTAATCTTCTTTGGAGGGATTTTAGCTGTTAAAAGTTTATTTTTATTTAGTGGGGATTTATCGAGTATAATTGATCTGTTTTCCTCTTTTATTTTATTCTTATCTTTATTTTTTTCTATGCCTGCCTTTCTATTATGGATTTTAGCTTTTTTTCTTTTACAAAAAGGAATTGTCAGCTTTATCTAATCTGTCTTAATAACCAAGAAGTTAAGAAAAACTCTCTTCGGTACATCATTTTATCAGATAATAGAGAATATACATCTATTATGGAATGAAATATCATGCCGAGAAAAATATAAAAAAAACCTATCCAAACAAAACCCAATAGACCGACTAAAATATGAAATTCAACTGTATGAAACAAATGAAAATCTCCTCTTTGCTTTATGCCCCTTGCCTTTTCGGTCAATTCACGCTTCCTAATTTCTTTATGATATGCAAAAGAATGAAATAAGCCGAGTTTCTTTGTTTTTAGAGCAGAGCATAAATAATGATCAAAATCAATTAAAAAGGTTGACAAAAATAATAGAATTGCATATAAATAATTAAGTTGTGGTGCGGCTATCCAAACTAATATCGAAAAAATTGCCCCGAATATTATGTGATAATAGGGCCGCATTTTACTCCCCTACCTGTCTTATTATATCTGCAAATGCAGGACGAGTTATAAGTATACCTACTGTTACACCGAGGATTGTTGTAAGTGCGAAACCTCTAAACAAACCTGCGCCTGCCCAGAATAAAGGAAGCATAGCCGCCACAATCGTGAAGAACGCTCCTAAAATTATGAATAATGCTCTTTTAACTCTAGATTTTATATTAGAATTATCTGACTTAGATAAGGATTCGTCTATAATGACTATTTGATCATTTACCCCTGTTCCAATACCTGCTATAATTCCTGCAATAGCTGGGGCGTCAAGATTCCATCTTATAAATGCTGCGATGCCTAAAGTTATTATTGCTTCAGAAAACATTGTAAGTATTACTGCTAGAGTCAATTTTATTTTTCTATATCTTACAAAAATAGATATTGAAACTATAAGGAATACTGTTAACCCTAGTAGAATAATGCTTCTTGAAAATTCCTTGCCTAAAGAGGGTGAAATTGTATCTAGTTTTAATATTTCTAATTTGTAAGGCAAGCTTCCTGTAATTAAAATAGTCTGTAGTCTGTTCATCGACTCCTTTGCATCTTTTAATGCGTCCTCACTTGTTGATCCTGAACCGCTTCCTTGAATAGAAACTTGAGTTGTTTTTTGTCCTCTTAAACTAGAGCTTATCAATAAAGAATCTACCTCTGTGTCATCTATATATAGTGTTAACTTTTCCGAGAGATATTGACCTGTTTCATCTAGAGAGATATCTTTAGTTACTTCTGCGTGCCTATCTGCAGCTTCTTCAGATAAATAAATTACAAACTGAAAATTACAACCGTTTCCCTCTTGAGTTGGAAAACAACCAGTAACTCCTGCACAAGTTGCGTCATTTCTGCAGACGTCGCTTATATCTCTATCGCCTCCTATAAATATAGTTTTATTTCCTATTTTTGCCTCGAATTTTCCCTGCTTGCTAACAAGCTCCCTTAAATCAGCCGGCGTTATGCCTGCAACTTCAACCAGCATAAATTTATTTCCCTCTAAATCACTAACTGATCTAATATTGACGTCTGAAATGCCGAACGCATTAAATCTTTGATCTGTAACAGAAACTAAATCATTGAGTTGTGTTTGTGTAAGTTCTACATCTATCGGTCTAACGATTGCTCTAGCACCACCGCTTAAATCTAATCCTGTTTTTATTTTGGTTTTTGGAATGTTGTCTACAGTTATTTTGGGCGCACCCTGTTCTAAAAATATGAAGTCTCCTTGATCTGTCTTTATCTCATATTTTGTAAGATCGCCAACTTTTACTCCATCTAATATAGATTTCGTATAATCTTCATAAGAATTTATTTCTTTAGAATTCAATTCTTTTATTATCATTCCATTTCTAAGGCCTTCTTGGAAAGCTGTTGAGTTTTTTTCAATGCTTTTCACTATTATCCCATTTGTAAAACTTGGAGAAATCATGAGCAAAGCTAATAAAATACAGATTATCAAAACCCATAGTCTAAATGTTATTTTCATTTTATTCCTTTTGAATCAGCATACCATTTAATTATGCTGGCGTTGGTAAACCAAGTATTTAATATGTCTGCGAGAAGACCTATAGATAATATTAAAAATATCTGTCTAAAGGAATCTGGCAGTGTTGTTATTATGAAAAAGGCAGGCAAGACCGCGAGCAGACCGGTTATTGTCATAAATATTCCTGTTTTGAATGAACCATAAATTCTCTGATTTACACTGCCCTCTGATTTTTTCAAAACTCTTGTAGTAAGAAGGATGTCCGTATCTACACTGTATCCGATTAACATTAAAAATGCAGCTATTCCTGCGGCAGAAAGTTTCACGCCTAAAACATCTACTAATGCGATAGTCATTATAATATCTGCAAATGCTGCAAAAATAACCGCTATACTTGGAATAAATGTCTTGAAAAGAAAGAATATTGTTAGAGACATTAAAATAAATGAAAATATTATTGCTATTAAAAATTGCTTGTAAAAGTTCTTGCTTAGACTTGGACCTGTAAATTCTATGCTTGAATTTTCATCCGTTAATTCATAGCCAAGAATCGATTCTATTTCCTGCTCTAAATCTTCTGGCTGTGCAGATGAATCAACTATTACTGCTATAGATTCTCCTGTTCCTAGATCTTTTATTTCTCTTACGTTTACATCTTCAAATTTTTCTTTTAAAGAATCTTCAAGCGAGAGATAATCTATATCGCCATTTATAGTAAAAGTACTTCCTCCAGCAAGACTTGAATCTTTAAAAAATAAATCTCCATGAGCTTTATAAAAGATTCCGAGATAGACTAGACTAATGATAAAGATAATTAGCGGAATTAAAAGCATAATCTTGTACCATTTATTGTACCAGTCCTTTCCTTTGGTTTCTTGATTTTCCATTTTGTTTTGTATGCGCCGGCCGGGAATCGAACCCGGATCAATAGCTTGGAAGGCTATGGTTCTGCCACTAAACTACCAGCGCCCAATATATTACCCAAATGGTGTTTTAAAAGCTTGTCGCTGGAGGTTTTTCATTTACCAAAAAGCCTCTCCCAGAAAGACTTTTTTCCAGAATCATTGTTTTTGCTGGAATATTCATCTGAGACTATTTCATATTTAATAGTTGGCCTTGTATTAAGGATGGGGGCTTTATTTGCAAGATCTTCATCAACTTTTTTTATAGCCCTATCAATTTCTATCTTTGAATGTCCTTGATCAGCAAGCGCCCATCTAAGGGACTCTTTAGTATAGCCCTTTTTTAAATTTTTATTTATGTAATCTGTAAGTTCCCCTATATAGTTGTTTTTTCTTGGCATTTAATCACTCTTAAATAAACTTGAAAAGTTTTTATCTTTATATGCTTCTAAAAATGTAAGAAAATAGGCCAATAAAAGAGGTCCAATTATTAATCCCAATACTCCAAAAATAAATAATCCGCCTATCATTCCAATAAGAACAATTGCTTGAGATAATTTGGTCTTCTTTGTGAGCAGGTAAATTCTGAGTATATTATCTATTGTCGATACTATAAATACATTGTAAATAAGATACGTTGTTGTAGCGACTGTATTTCCTTTCAAAAATAGAAAGATAACTGCTGGCCCCCACAAAATGAATGGCCCTATAAGGGGTATAATTGATAAGACTACCGCTAATAAAGTTAAAATAAGGGCATTTGGAATACCAAATATAAAGAATCCCAGTCCGGCAATTATACCTTGCACAAGTCCTATCATAATCTGGCCATATACTACTGAATTTGTTATATCTTTAAACTGCTGGACTAATTTCTTTTCCTGGCTCTTCTCTAAAGGAGATAAGGCGGAGAAAAATTCAGATAATTTATCGCCGTCTCTTAGTGCAAAAAAGAATACAAAAGCAACTATAATAAGATTAAATAGAATTGTAGGAATTTCAAGCAGAAAATTAATCAGGTAATTTAATACGCCAGAAGATATCTTGCTAATTATATTATCTGCAGTAACTGTTAATTGAACAATAAAGGATTCTGGGGCAGATGGAAATAGACCTTTTATAAAATTCTGGCTATTTACAGTCTTAGCATATTGAAAAACCTCAAAAACCTGATTTATCATCAAGGGCGCTAAGAAATAAAGAGGAATAATTATTAAAAGTATAACAAAAACGCTTATTATGCTTGCGGCTGTATTCTTTGCTTTTATCTTATTCAAAACTACTTTATATAGGGGAAAGAAAGTATATGCTAAAATAAGCCCTCCTAATATTGATAAAAGAATAGGTTTTACGAGAATGAATACTAAGACGGCAAGAACTAAAATTAATATTAATAATGAAATCTTCCTAATATCTTTATCGTTGAAATCCATTATCTAATTTATCATCCAATATTTATAAATCTGCCCTTCATAAGGTTTATAAATATTTACTTGCTAAACTTGAAATGGAAAACTTTTTGAAGAAAATATTCTCTAGACATTTTGACAATACAGTGCATGAAGAATTGATTAAATTTGGACGTGGTATGTTTCAAAATAAATATTTAGTTGAGGCAAAAAAACAGAAAAGCCTATGGGGTATTAAAACAGGTGCTGAATTCGCTAATTTTCTTGTTAAGAAGTGTTTAGAGGAAGTTAAAGGGGAAATAGATGTAACTGGCGCAATTATATGCACTACTGATTTAAGAAAGGATTTAAAGTTTAATATAGAAAGAATAAAACAGTTTGCAGGCGTAAAACAGCATATCATAAATACAAAAGTTTCTGTTTCTAACCTTTTAGAAACAATGGCTAAATATCCTCGCGCTTTCTATGCTTTATCTTTTTCAACACCTGACAATACACTAAAGATTAAGGCGAAAGCTCCAAAAAGCGGAAAGCCTGGTAAAAAGGGCGGTCAAGAAGAACCAAAGGCAGATTTTTGCTCATTGAAAACCTCGAAGAAAGAACTTGTTGACGAATTAATTTTTGATTTTCATGATTTTAAGGAAATAAGAATAAAACACACATTGATTATAGATTCGGTTATACTGCCTCAAGGAGTTAATGATCCTGTGAAAATAAGGGAATTGGCAAAGAAAAAGGGAAAAATTATAAGGTATATTAAAGTTGACGGTCGTGATGAAACAAAAGAAGCAGAGTTTGAGGTTTAATACTCCAACCCCTTTCTAGCTAAAATGCCTTTATCATATGGATGTTTATTCTTCTTTATTTCTGTAACTAAATCAGCTAATTCAAAAATTCCTGGAAAAGGAATATGCGAACCTGTTAAAATTAATTCTTTATTTTTTGGTTTATTCTTTATTAGTTCTATAACTTCTTCTTCTTCTAAAAGTTTTAATTGTACTGCATAAAGAATTTCATCTGCGATAATTATATCATAATCATTTAAAACTGATTTTAAATAACTTAGAGCTTCTTCTGCTTTTTTTATATGGTGCTGTTTAGGTTTTCCTATAATCCATGTTCCTGCGCCAAATCTTTTAAATGTAAAATTTTTAAAATTCTCTAACGCCTTAATTTCCCCAGGATAGTCTATTTCAGCGTCCATGGCTCCATCTTTCATAAACTGAACTAAATGAACATTATATCCATTTCCGCATGCCCTTAGAGCAGTTCCTAATGCCGAGGTTGTTTTACCCTTACCATCCCCCCAAAAAACTTGAACAAGACCGAGTTTTGATTTGTCTAATTGCATCCAGATACAAAAACATTAAGATTTATATATTTAATTTATCTTTAATATTATAGTAATATTTAATAATCTAAAGTAATCTATAATATTACTAAATAATATGAAAGAAAGAATTTCCGCAACAATAGAGGATAAGACTAGGAAGATGCTTAAGCAATTATTGAAGAATAATAAATATAGAAATATGTCTCATGTGATAGAAAAAGCAGTAGAATTATTATGGGGTGAAGAAAATGATAAGAATAGGAAATGAGGGTGATTTTGGCAATTGGTTCAGAAAGAATTATAAAAAATTAGGATTTTCTAGTATCTTTAAAGATAATAAAGATAGATTTCCCGATTTTACAATGTTGGAAAATAATAAAAAAATTAGAGTTGAATTAGAAATAAAATCTTCTAATTTTTTATTACACAAACATTCAATTAATGATGTTGATAAAGTTATTTGTATCGAAAAGGATATTGAATTAAAAGTGCCTATTATTGTTGTAGATAATATTAAATTAATAAAGTTTGATAGTGAATCTCCTTATTCTATTAAGAGTCAAGTAAATAATTTATTTAAAAAAAATGTAATTGTAACCACCTCCGAAGTTGCTAAACTCTTAAAAATTTCTTGGAATACAGCAGAAAGCTATCTAAAAGATTTAGTTATAGATAATAAACTTAGAAGAATCAAAAAAGAAGGTGTTAATATATGGTTGAAAAAGAAATAAATAAAAAGGGACAGGTAACAATTTTGGCAATAGTTGCAATAGCCATAGTGGCCGTTATAATAATATTCTTCATTTACAAAAGCAAAATTGCAGGCCCAAACATTAAAAATATAGAAGAAAATCCTTCTTTATTTATTGAGGAATGTGTTCAAAAAAATGTTAATGATGCTATCGATATCCTGCTTCCTCAAGGAGGTTTTATCTCTTCAGGGCATTCAAAAATTTATAATGATATAAATGTAAGTTATCTTTGTTATAATGCTGGAAATTATATTCCTTGTGTAAATGAACATTCTTTGTTTTTAACAGAAATAAAGAATGAAATAAAAAATTATGCTGCTCCCCGAATTGATAAATGCTTCCAAGATTACAAAAGAGAGGTTGAAGATAGACAAGGCATAATTAATTTGGGAGAGATGGCTTTTATTGTAGAGCTTGTACCTGATAGAGTATTTGTGAATATAAAAAGAGATGTAAATGTTAATTTCAAAGAACAAAGCTATAATTATAACAACTTTGATTTTGAAATAATTAGCCCTATTTATAATCTTGCGAGAATTGCAATGGAAATAGCAAGCCAAGAGGCAAAATATTGCTATTTTGAATATATAGGGTATACAATTTTATATCCGCGATATAAAATACAGCGATTTACGATGTCGGACAATACTGAAATTTATTCGATAAAAGACAAACGCTCAGAAAAGGAAATGAATATTGCAATAAGGAGCTGTGCAATTCCTCCAGGACTTTAAAATGAAAAAACATATATTTAAGGGTTGTGTACAAATTATTTTATTAGTAATGTCTATCTTTGCGTTTGCTTATATTATATCTGAAGTAAAAGATAAGGAAATAATTATTATAAAAAAACAAAATAGAATTATTGGATTATTGGCTTTGATTTTAAAATTAAGCATTAATGTAATCTTCAATCAAAAAAGTCTTGTTTCTGCCTTTGAGAATTCTGATTTAAGCAATGGCGTTGCAACTTGTATTAAAGGAAAGGATGGAAGTATTTGTCAAGAATATCCTTCAAGCGAGTGCTCGCAAAAATGTGGAGTAGAATGTGCTCCATCTACGAGAGAAAATGTGCCTGGCTGTAAATTAGGGACTTGCTATGATTCTGATTCAGGAATATGCCAGGAAAGAGCTTCTGAAAATGAATGCGAATCAAATGGAGGCAAATGGTTTGATAATACTGCTGGAAACGTATTAGAATGCCAAAAAGGATGCTGTCTTATTGGCGATGATGTTTCTCCTTTGATAACTCAAAGAGAATGTACAAAAATTGGCGAAATAAAAGGCATTACAACAGCATATCATCCAGAAATAAAAAATGAAATATCTTGTCTTGCTTTAGCTCGTGCAAAAGTAGAGGGTGCTTGTGTATTTGAACAAGGAGAAAAAAAATGCAGATTTACAACAAAAGGAGAATGTTTGGAAAATGGAGGTATTTTTAATGAAGGACTTTTATGCACAAATCCTAGTTTAGGGATGAATTATCAAAAGCAGGCAACTGCAAAATGTATAGAAGGTCAAGATGAAATATACTGGTTTGATAATCAAGGAAATAGAGAAAATATATATGACGCAAATAAAGTTAAAAGTTGGAATGATGGGGTTGTATTATCAAAACTTGAATCTTGTGATGGTAATCCTAAGACATGCGGAAATTGCAATAGATTAACAGGGAGTGTTTGCGGACAAAAAACATCTAATGAAAAATTGTCTGATAATAGTATTGATGTTGTATGCCTTGATTTAAGATGTAAAGATAAAACTGGCATGATAAGAGAAAATGGGGAGAGTTGGTGCGAATATCAAGGAGATATTGGTGTTGAGAAAGGATCTTCAGGACTTGATAGAAGTGTTGACACTCCTGGCAGTACTCATTTTAGGGCAACTTGTGTTGATGGAGAAGTTCAAGTTAATTCTTGTGCAGATTATAGAAACGAAATTTGTATTGAGGAAAGAGCTAAAAGAGATGGCGATAACGAGCAAATTTCTTCTTCTGCATGTGTAGTTAATTTATGGCAATTATGTTTGAATTATAATTCTGAAGTTAAAGGAGAAGGCCCAGATAGACAGAATTCTCTTGATGCAAGAAATGAAAAGTGCAATAAAAATCCTCTTTGTGTATTGAAAAAAGTTGACGCAGCAGATAATTTCAAATTTGATTTATGTGTTCCTAAATACGCACCTGGTTTTGATTTAAATAAAAATGCAGAGGGAGGAGAATTAAGCTGTGCTTTCGGAAGTCAAAAATGCACTGTTATATCTGTAAAGAAAATAGACGGCTGGGATGTTAAGGTAAACGCGGGCTGCTTAAAACAAGGATTTACAGAACAGATGAATGATTTATGTATGAGTTTGGGAGATTGCGGAGCAAGTGTAAATTACCAGGGAGATTTTACAGAAAATTATAAAGTTATTAATGCGCCAAAGTTAGGGGAGTCGTATATTGATCAAATTAAAAAATATTCTGAACCAGTTAAAGATAAATATGCTAAAGTAAATGTAAGCGCTTATTTTGATGCTATTGGGGGAATTGAAAAATTGAGAGGCAGTTTTAATCCGGATAATTGCAAAAATTTGCCAGGAGGAGAGTTAGCCGATTCTATTTGCTATGGCGATCTAAATACTCTGGGATTGATTGCTGGCGGTTTAGGAGTTTTAATGATTTACTCTCCTGCAATTATTGCGGCAGTTAGTCAAGGAACTCTTGCGACAGCTGCTGTAGCAGGTGAAGCAGGGGTAGTAGGGGTAGCAGGTGAAGCAGGAGTAGCAGGTGGAACAGGAGCAAGCACAGGAACATCAGCAGCATTAACAGGAATTGGGGGAGCATTAGCAGGAGCAGCGATTGGTTTTGCTGTTACAGCGCTATTAATTCAATATACTGGAGTTGGGGCTGGCTTAGATCCTGCTGTTGTGTGGACTTTAATTGGGGCTGGCACAGTCGGAGGGGCAATACTTGGAGCAACATTTGTATCGGGTTTTGCAGCTGGCGGACTTGGTGGGGGGCTTGGTGCTCTTACAACAGGATTAACTTTAATTCCCATAATAGGATGGGTTTTAATTGTAGTAGTTATTTTAGTAATCGTTATCTTTAAAGCGATTGGGATAGGAGACGTAAAGAAGAAAGTTGTTGAATTTCAATGCCAGCCATGGCAAGCTCCTCTTGGAGGAGATAAATGCTCTCAATGCGGAAAAGATGATTATCCGTGTTCTAAATATGCCTGTCAATCTTTAGGACAAAGCTGTCAGCTTATTAATGAAGGTGCTAAAGAACAAAAATGCGTAGATATTAACCCAGGAGATGTTTCTGCACCTATAATAGGTCCATTGAACAACGTATTAAGTCCAGGATTCAAGTATCAAGAAGTTTCTGACAAAGGGGTAAAAATTGTCTCGGATGACAACGATGGATGTATTTCATCTTACCAAAATATTGTCTTTGGAATTTCTTTAAATGAACCTGGATATTGCAGATATGAATATGAAAGTAAGAGTAATTTTGATAATATGGGGCTTGACTTTGGCTCAAGAAATTTATTTTTATATAATCACACTCAATTTTTTACCATACCTGATTTAACAAGTTTAGTTCCTGGATTAGATCCTAACAGAAGAGCTGATTTGAATTTTCATATAAGATGCATAGATTCTAAAGGCAATGGAAAAGACTCTAAGGAATATTTAATCAATCTATGTGTTAAACCTGGATTTGATATAACGAAGCCGATAATAACTGGAAGAGAACCATTTTCAGAGTTTGTGAAGTTTGATGCTCAGAAATTAGACGCTTCTGTTTTTGTTTCAGAGCCAGCTGAATGTAAATGGGATTTAGATAATGTAAATTATGATAGCATGAAATATTCTATGCAATGTGAAAATGACGTTGTAGAAAGAAATTCTTTTTTCGGCTGGAAATGTGGTACGACTTTTCCAATTGAGAAAACTGAAAATAAATTTTATGTTAGATGCAAAGATCAGCCCTGGTATGGTGAAAATTGGCAGGGTGAGGGTTCTGAAAATATAGAAACTAATGAAACAAAAAGAAATGTTATGACTGAGAGTTACGAATTTATAGTCAAGAGAACAAAGGCGACTTTGAATATTGATTATATAAAACCTAACGGGACGTTAATATTTGGTGTTGTACCTGCGACAGTTGTCTTGGAAGCTAAAACTTCTGGGGGAATTGACGGAAAAGCAACATGTAAATTATTTGGAGGGGAATTACAAGAAACATTTGGAACAATACATAAACAGACATTTAATCAGATATTTTCAGGCAATTATGAATTCCCAATAATATGCACTGATAGCGCTGGAAATGAGGCTCAAGCACTTTCAAGCTTTACAGCAGAATTAGATGTAGACTCTCCAAGGATTACAAGAGCATATAATAAAGACAATAATTTAATAATTGCTACAAATGAAAATGCAAAATGCGCATTTGTAGAACAAGATAAAGTTGGTAATTGCAACTTTGAATTTTCAAATGCTACAATGATGTCCGGAGAAGAAAAAATACACACAACTTCATTTGATAAGGACAGTTATTATATAAAATGCAAGGATAATTTTGAAAATGCGCCTGGAAAATGCAGCATTGTTGTTAAGAGGGGAGATTAGAGATAGTAAGTATTATAAATAAAATTTCCCTGATAATAATATGTTATTAATAAAAAAAAGAGGTCAATTAACTATATCTGTAATAATTGCGATAGTGCTAATAGCTGGAGTAATTTTATTATTCTTTTTTAGGTCTCGTTTGACAGGTATCTTTGGAGGCGAATTTTCTCCGCAAGGTTATTTGGCGCAATGTATATCTCCAGAAATAAAACATGGCGTTCAGGTTCTTGCAGCTCAAGGCAGTTATCAAAACCCAGAAGGATTTATTCTTTATCAGGGAAATAAAATACAATATCTTTGCTATACTAATGATTATTACAAAACTTGTGTTGTCCAACAGCCGATGATAAAGCAGAACTTTGAAAGAGAGTTAAATTCTTTAGTAAAAAATAAGGCTGATCAATGCGCGCGAGATTTAATTTCAGAATATGAAAAACGAGGTTATACTGTATCTTCTGGAGAAATAAAACCCGAAGTTTCTATTATTCCAAATAAAATATTTGTTAGATTTAACGTACCTCTTACTGTAACAAGAGAAACAACTCAGCAATTCCAAGGATTTGATGTAGAACTAGACAGCGAAATTTATGATCTTCTTTTTATCGCTTCAAGTATTATTGATTACGAGGCAAAATTAGGTGACAGTGCAACCGAATTATACCTTCAATATTATCCTAATTTGAAGATAGAAAAAGTAAAACTAAGCGAAGGAACTAAAATTTATAAATTAACCGATGTTGTTAGCGGTGAAGAGTTTAGCTTTGCATCGCGAAGTTTGGCTTGGCCAGCTGGCTACGGCTTGGAGGGAGTATGAAAAGGTATTTTTCTCTTGTCGTTATTTTAATATTTATGACTGCCTTATTTTTTGTTTCCCTCACGTTAGCACAATATTCCAATGAGCCAGAAATTATTTATTATAACACTTTAGATAAAAGAACCGATAATTCCGATATTTATTTAATTAAAACAACTGATTTTAAAAATGGGACAATTATAAAAACTTATCAAAGTTATATTTACTCAAATCCTGTAAATATATTAGACAATGATGCGTATAAGCCATTTACAGATATTGTTGATTTAAAATGGAATAATCTTTCAGAATCATTTGTTTTATCTTGGCAAGGAAAACAAGTAAAGATAAAGCCAATTATAGTTGATAATCAGAATAAGGAATATACTATCAATGAAATAAAAAATCTTTATCCTGAAATTGTTTTTAATTATAATATTGAGAAAACAAGGAAGTATAAATACCGCGCAACATTTAGCAATTTGCCACAAGAATTTCAACAAAATATAAAGAGCATTAAATTTTCTTTAGTAGATTTGCAAGGATTGACTTTTAATGAATTAAAAAGTAGCGAGAATTCTATTATTATAAATGATTTGATTGAAGTTTATTTTGATGAGAGTTCAGTAGGGGATTTGAATTATGTTACCGCTGATAAAAGTTTGAGCATCGAGAATATCAATAACAAGAGTGAGATAGCTATTAGTATGATTGTAAGTTTAACTTAAAAAAATAATTAATTTTTATAATAAAAAAGCTGTGGAGAAGGACTCGGATAAGGATTTGGAGAAGTTTGAGCTAATAATGCAGAGACTGTAGTAACTTTTCCAGATTGTATACTGACTGTTTTTGAATAAGTTGCATATCCAGGTTTTACCAATTTAACATTGTAATTTCCTGGTGCAAGATTTGTAATGCTTATTGGAGCAATTCCTTTGTAGACATTGTCAACATAGGTATAAGCATAGGAAGGATAAGAAGATATAGAAAGAGTTCCTTTTGGAATAGAATCTAAGTAACTAACAAAGAATGATTTTATTTCGTTATTCATACCACTGCTTTTTGCTTCATTTATTGCATCTTTTACTTTATCTATAGAACCGCCTCCACCCATTGCTTGGACAGGATAGAATTCACATGTTAAAATATCTAGAGTCGTATCAATTCCAAGGGCAGGATATGGTTCAGATATGCTTAATCCCCCATTAAAAAGGAAATTTAAAGTGTATAAAGAGTCTGTAATGTCTATTTTGCCGTCATCATTCGCATCTGCTGCATCTTGGCACATAATTTTTCCTTCTTCAAATGAAAGCCAGCTTAGAGTATTAATTGAATCAGATATATCTACCTTGCCGTCAATATTAGAGTCGCCTCTGATAAAGAAAGGGAGAGGAGAGCATTCTTCTATTTTTAGAGTAAACTTAGTTGATTCATCAGATACTTCTCTATAACTGCTATTTCTGTAGTCATATTCTGCCTCTAATCCCAATACATAATCTTTATTTTCTAAATTTCTTGGAATAACAAATTCAAAGGTTATTATATTTTTATCACCTTGATCTAAATCCTCTAATATTTCCTGCTCCAAATTAAGATTTAACTCGGGGCTTGTAAGTTTAACTTTAATTCTGTCTTGGTTGAAATCACCAATATTGTACATATCCGCTATTAGTTTTATATTATCTCCACATGTAGCTGGAGAGGGCACCAATCTTATGTTATCGAAAGCAATAAATTTACCTTCATCTTCTTCTCTATCTATGTTAATTATTTGGAAAGAATTGTTATCTAAATCATCTGATATGCTTGTGCACTGATTGACCTCTCCCCAATCATCACTATATGTTTTTATTACTAATTTATAATTGCCTAATTCAATATCTGAAGGGATTCTAAATAAGAATATGGCTGTTTCTTTATCCTTTGCCTTTATAGTTCCTAAATTTACTTTTTCTTCGTCTACATTTTTAAACTCTAAATCTCCTACTTGATTCCTCCCTTTCGGGTCAAATAATCCGAGTTCAACAATAATATCATTAATATCATCTTCATCTACATTTTCAATATCTACTTCTATTTCAATATTGTTAAGAAATTCCCATTCTTCATCGTCGTCTGCAGAGTTATCAATATTTATATTGCTTATTCTAAGATCTCTACGAGTTTCTCCTACTTTGCAAAAGTTAAAATTAGGAGAGTCCGGAAATGAAATTCTGAATATTCTTTCTAATATTTTTCCTAATTCTCTGCTTTCAATTCTTACATTAAGAATAAATTCTTGAGGTATATTTTTTAAGGGAAATATTAAAGTTAATGTCTGTAAATAATTGCGTCCTTCAATAACATCAAATCTTGATGTTGTGTCTGATGGTTCATTTTCTCCATCAATCCAAGCCCTAATGCGCACATCTTCTACATCTTTATTTGCTTTAATAGTTAATCTTGCGTGTAACTCTCCTGCTTCTTCGTCTTTTTCAAACAATATATCCTTAATTATTACTGGAATTAATGCGCCCCCGCCATCTCCTTCGCCACTATCAGGGCATATATTTGTTTCGCCAAATGTTGGGGGTCCGAGAAACCATCCATTAGAGAATCCAGGACATCTGCTCCAAGTTTTATAATTATCTCCACTATCGCTTAGAATAGGTGTTTCGTCAATTATTTGACCTTCGTTATTTTTAAGAAATATTTTCTCATTGGAATTAATAAAAAAGTTTGAGACTGCTATGGTTCGATATTCTGAGACATCTTCATTAAGTTTTATAATTTTCCCAGCCGAGTTTTCAATATAGTAATTTGTTAAAGGGATTATCCCTTCATTATATAATTCAATCCATTCATTTTCATTAATGCCTTCTGGGTTTAGCTCTATTTCATTTATTAATAAAGCATATACTGGGCTAATCGCTAATAATATTATAATTGTCAGCAAAAATGCTTTTGTTTTCATATAAAATGCCAATCTTTGCCGTTTTTAAAGTTTTTGTTTATTATTTTATTAGAGACGTTCTTGGAAAGAATAAGTTTAAAACTAAAGTTTATTATTAGTTAATATGAAGAATAGACCTATCGTATTAAACTTTACACTAATTTTTACAATTATATCCCTTAGTATTGTTGTAGCGCAGAACGAGATTAATAGTTCTGAGCCATATATTGATCCTGCGCTTGAAAAAGCATTTAATGAAGCGGAGTGGGTTAGAGTTATAGTCAGATACGAATATAAAGATGATCTTAATAATCTTAATGAAGAGGAATTAACTTTATATTATATGAATATAAGTCTGCCCAAATACCTTTTTGGATATATTACAGAAAATCAAATGAAAATTAAAAGTTCTAGTTGGGCATATTCTCCATATTTTATTGCAGAAATTACACAAGAGGGATTTAATAAGTTAATAAATGATTCGAGAGTTGTTAGCTTAAATCTGGATAAAATAGTAAGTACGAACGATTTTGTGATATATGTCGATCCCGCACTTGAGAAAGCTTTAAATGAATCTGAATGGGTGCGGGTAATAGTTAGACTAAAAGACAATTCTGGTATTAATGTAACTGGAACAACAGAAGAAAAAAGAGAGTTATTAAGACAGAAAGATGAATGGTTTAAGCCTGTTATTGATGAAGTCTTATCTACCTTAAATGGAGGCGAATTTAGAGATCCTGGAAAGAGTACACGAGGATTTGCAGGGAGTTTGACTCAAAAAGGATTTTATAAACTAGTTAATGACCCACGAATTGAAGCTATTTATAAAGATATTATTGGGCATACTCTTGATGAGACTATAATGATCGGAGGAAGAGAATTTTTTCTATATGGGAATATATTAGTTGAATCATCCATTATTAAATCATTGTGGGAAAATCAAATGAAAAGAGTCGTAATAAGAATAAATGAATCATTCAGCCAAGATTACGAGTCAATTAAATCAGAATTAATTTCTATCCTTGCAGAAGATGAATTTGAATTTAGAAGTAAGTCAAGTAATGATAATTGGATTAGTGGAAATCTAAAGCCAAAGGGGTTAGAAAAATTAAAAAATAATCCATATATTTCAATAATTCACGAAGAGACAATTGGAACTACATTGGATGAAGAGAGTAATGTTCTTGAAGAGGGAAAAGAATCTAGCGAAATAAATGAAAAAGAAACTTTAATCTGGTCATTATTAATATTTGTTATATTAATTCTCATATTTTTGTATTTTATAGGAAAAATTAAAAAGAGAAAAAAGTAGTTTAAATGTAATAAAATGGAAGATAAGAGAGGTACGCGTTTAGGGTTTGTTATTATTCTATTAGTTCTATTTGTCTCAATTTTTGAAATAAAACCCGTGGTATCTCTGGACTCTAAAAGCGATATTATTAATCAATCTAGTTTAGTTCAAGAATTTCCGCTTGGTTCTCAAAATTCCTTAGGAAGCATAGGAGGCGCGGGTGGTGTAAGGGTAAAAGAATTTCAGAAGCTAAATGCGAATTTGGAAAGAAATGTCCAACAAAACATCTCAGGCCAACTTATAGAAAGATCATTTCAGGTCCCTTCTGACTCGCTTAAAATTAAAAGAAAATTGATAAAATATGAAATGTTATCTATAGAATCAACAATACTTGATATGCTAAAAGTACAGAATAAAAGTGATACAAAAATAAGGGTCGTAATAAGAATAAATGAATCATTCAGCCAAGATTACGAGTCAATTAAATCAGAATTAATTTCTATCCTTGCAGAAGATGAATTTGAATTTAGAAGTAAGTCAAGTAATGATAATTGGATTAGTGGAAATCTAAAGCCAAAGGGGTTAGAAAAATTAAAAAATAATCCATATATTTCAATAATTCACGAAGAGACAATTGGAACTACATTGCTACAACAAAGTCTTCCTTTAATTAATGTGAATCCTGATGTTTGGGTTAAGGGATATACAGGAAAAGATCAAACTATCTGTGTTATTGATACAGGAATTAATTCTACTCATAACGATCTCAATGGAAAAGTTGTAGCAGAATATTGTTATTGTTCACTTAATGAGGGCGGGAGTTCTGGTTGTTGTCCGGATGGAACATCTGAAGATGATAATTCAAAAGACAATGTGGGTCATGGGACATATGTCGCAGGGATTGTGGCTGCTAAGGGAAAAATCAATGGAACTGCTCCAGATGCTAAAATAGTCTCAATAAAAATTACTAATAGTAGCGAGAATTGGGCAGATGGTGACCTCGAAAAAGCTATTAAATGGTGCGATAATAATAGCTCGAAATATAATATATCTGTAATTACAGTAAGTTTAGGTACAAGGTCTCCAGTTTTATATAATAATATAAATGATTGTGAAGCTCTTCGTTTGGCAGTTGATGATATTTATAATGCAAATTCTTCCGGGATATTCGTAGATATAGCATCCGGGAACGATGCTAATTTAACGCATATAGCTTATCCCGCTTGTGTGGGAGGAGCTACTTCCGTAGGCGCCGTATATGATAATAATGTTGATCTTCAATCTTTTCCTGTATGTTCTGATATATTTACGGCAGCTGATAAAATAACATGTTTTACTAATAGGGGAAACCTTTTAGATCTATTGGCGCCAGGATGCAAGATTAATTCTACTAATGTTAATGGAGGATATGGCTGGACAACTAAAGAGTGTGGAACTTCTTTTGCAGCCCCGCATGTCGCAGGAGCCGCTACTTTGCTCTTAGAAAAAGATCCTACATTAAAACCTGATGAAATTAAGACGATATTACAAAATACTGGTATAAGTGTTGGAGATTGGAAAAGAATAAATGTATTATCTGCAATTGATTCTTTAGATTCTACTAATGCTACTGTTTCAGGAACCATATACAATTGTACTGAAACAGGATATGATCAATGTATTGGATATAGTATTGGGGATTGTAATGTGAGTATTGCTGTTAATCATTACACAAGTGTTAATAATATTAAATGGGGCGCTGTTAATGATTCTTCTGACCCGTATGTAATAAAAAATTACACCTTCGGATGGAAAGCAGTTAAATCTAAGAAAGTATATTACAATGTAATTGATCCTGGCATAGACGGCACTAAAGATTGTGATTATGGCGGCTGTGATACAGGGGAAGAGGTTTCTTTAGTAGGGACAAAAGCCACAGTCAATGCACCAGGAACTGCATTTAGGGAAATAATTTTGGGCTATAACGATACGTCTACTACTGCCGCTTGTTGGACATGGTTTAATGAATTTAGTCCGAACTATGGTGCTAGTAATCCTATTTATGTTTTAAATTGTTTTGATAATAATGATTGTCAAAGCGGATATTATTGTAACAAAAATGCAAGTTGGTTTGATTGGCATTGTGTTCTAAAGAAAGGTAATGGACAAAGCTGTGCCAGTAGTTCCGAGTGTTCTTCTGGATATTGCGATAATGATGGTGTTGGATTATCTGATGATTTAGTATGCTTTACGCCATATAATAATTCTTTCGATGGACAAGAGAAGAAATATTGCGAGATTTCTACGGGATTTGGGGATATAAATTGTGATGAAAAAGAGGTTGGAGATGGAGGATGTACCCCAAGTTGCAGGATTAGCACTAATACCCCACAGAATCCAACTTTACTACATCCAAATGGAGGGGAGAGTTTTAAGACAAACATAACAATAAATTGGAGTTTAGTTGGAGATAGTGATGGAGATTTTGTAAGATATGATTTACAATACTCAAATAATTCTGGAACGAATTGGTATAGTATCCTTTCGAATTATGGATATGAAAATAAGTTAAATGATAGTTCGATAGAGAAAGAGCTTACATTTAATGGAAACGAAGATAAAATTGTGTACATTAGAATACCTAAAAAAGCAAATGTTACAAGTGCAAGAATTGATTTAATAGGAGAAAAAAGATGAAAAGAAGAATAAAAATAGGTTTTATAATTTCTTTAGTATTTTTAGTCTGGGTAGTATCTGCAATTAATATAGATGAAGATGTGGAAAATAACGAGATTAGATTATTTAATAGAACAGAAAATATCGATTTTTATTTTAATAAAACATCTAAAGATTATACTGCTATTATTTATCCTAAAAATGTTAATATGAGAAATTTATCTGGAGATTATGAGCCTTACGAAGAAGTTACAGAGTTTTCTTTTGATAATAATAATTTATTGATAAATTGGAATGATAAATCTGTAAGATTAGAAATATATATTGTTGATATGTTAAATAACAAAAAAAGATTAAATGAGATGTCATTTCTTGAAAGACAGAGACTAGAATTTAAGACTAATATAATGAAAGGGAGAGGAACCTATTATTATAATCATACATTGTCTAATATTGTATCGCCGCTTATAAGCAGAATTGGATATGAAATTTTAACGACAAATGTCGTTTGTGGAAGAGGAAGAGAAAATAATTTTCTTGTTTGTGATGAACAGAGGATAGACTTTTCTGATGCAGTTAATAGTCAAAATTTAAGTGTTAATATATCTTCTGAAAGTGTGGAGTTTTCCGGCAGGGATTTGAGTTATATCGATCCTACAGTTCAGCTAAATGCGGATGATAATGGTTTTGCGGAAAGAGATTATGGTAATGGTTTTTATTCTTGGACAGCCGATGTTTTAAGGGCGGGCTCTAATTGTTATGATGGTTGTACAAAAAATGAAGAGTATAGGTCGCATGTGGAGTTTGAGGTAGGTACATTGCCTTACGAATCAAATATTACTGATGTAAATGCTTGTTTTTATTATAGCTCTGTAAATGACGCCGATTGCGTAAATGATTTTGATATGCGTATTCACAAGTTTGACGCAGAAAAGTATGATATAACTCCAGATACAGAACAAGAAGAAAGTGACTTATTTCTTGGTTTAAATAGTGGGATATCTTTAGGGAACATATATGATAAGGGTAGTTCAACTACCGGATACCAATGCACTAGTTTAAATAGTCCTACATATAACGAAATAAAGGATAATATAGACGGTATTCCAGAGGATTCTTTAGATGTTGGTCTTGTTAGACCACAATCTGGAAGCTCTCCAGAAGATTGTAGGGTTAGACTAGGTGATAGCACAATAGGTAATGTGCCCTATATTCAAGTAACCTATACTCTTCCAGATACAACTGCTCCAGTTACAAGTGCATCTGCAACATCTCCGCCAGGAGGGTTTTCGTACACATTTGGAACAGTAACCAATGATAGCGTAAGAGTAACTTTAAGTTGTAGTGATGGCTCGAGTGGTTGTAAGAATAACTATCCAAAATATTGTACAGACATTACGAACATTTGCTCGCCTTTGACAATCTATTCTTCTCCTTTTGATATAAGTACTGGAGGAATAAGTTACATAAGGTATCAGAGCAAGGACAATGCAAACAATACAGAAACAATTAACAGCCAGACTATAAAAATAGATAGAAATTATACCTATAATGTTACTATAATTGTTAATAATACTATAGTTTGGAAACAGGATAATTATTTTGTAAACACGCAGACTGTTGATAATTTGACAACTCAATTGAATAGTGCCTTGGCGAGTTGTACTGCTGATTCCGAAGGTTATTGTACCATTCCAATAAAAATTCATTCAGATAATGCTGGAAGAATAAATATAAGTGATATTAATATCTATTTCAATATAACAGAATATTTTTGGAATATCTCTAATTTTCCAAAACTTTCTACTTATAGGGTGAGAGTAAGAGCTACAGATGGGATTTTAAATAGTAGCTGGGATGAAAGTAATGGAGATTTTAGGATAGGATTAAATACTACAATAGATTTCACAAAAGGCAATGTAACAGAAGATGGCTATATACATAAATATTTAGGATTTCCGCCAACGTATTCGCGATCTAGCGGCTCTTCAACTATCAGCATAGGGGCATCTGATAGCGCGAATACTTATAGGAGTTATATACAATTTAACACATCCTTTATTCAAGATACTGCTATTATAGAGAAGACGACATTAAATCTTTCATTATCTACTATAGGAAGTGTCTCTGGTTGTGATATAAAATCCATTGAGAATCTGAATTTAGGCAGTACGTCTAATGAAAATCTTTACAATGATATAGGGGATGGCACAACTTATGTAAGTTCTGGAGGATTTTGTGGACAATATAATTCAAGCACAGACTTAGGAACAATTGCAGATTCTCATTTACAAGGCAATTTAAGTAATAATGTATTTGGCGTTGGCATTAAATGGACAAGTGAAGGTCTGCCTGGGACTTTAACGCAAATATATTCCTCTGAAGGTGCTTTTGATCCTGTTTTGATTGTAACGTATACTGTTTAACAATGATCCAACAAATTTACACAAAGTTTATATATGAAATTTCAGTAATTGGAATTATGAGGAAATTTATTATTTTAATGCTAATATTTGCTTTTGCTTTTGTGTCTGCGCAGACAGAGCAGACAGTGTGCTGTGAACAAACTAAGTCAGGATTATACTGCCAAGATGTTCCACAAAGCGAATGTAAAGATGGCGTAAAACAACTCCCTACATCTTGCCAATCTACGTCATATTGCAAGCCAGGTGTATGCTACGATTCGAATGAAGGAACTTGCACAGAAAGTACGCCTCAATTAGTTTGTAATGCTAATGATGGCATCTGGAATGAAAGAAGTCCTGCACAATGCGATTTGGGATGCTGTGTTTTGGGCGATCAAGCTGCATTTGTAACATTAGTGCGATGCAAAAAATTATCTTCATTTTTAGGATTGGAAACAAATTATAATAGTGGGATTAAAAGTGAAGTAGAATGTGTTTTAAGTGTAGCTGGACAAGAAAAGGGCGCATGTGTTTATGATTTTGAATTTGAAAGAACATGCAAACTCACAACACGTTCTGAATGCGAGAAAGGTGTTGGAGAAAATATTGTCAAAGGTCAATTCTTTGTTGATAAATTATGCAGTGCTGAAGAATTAGCAACGAATTGCGGTCCAACTAAAAATACAATCTGTGCTCCTGGAAAAGATGAAGTTTATTTTACAGATACTTGTGGCAACGCAGCAAATATTTATGATGCCAGTAAAATAAACGATAAAGATTATTGGTCCAACATAAAACCAAAATTAGAATCTTGCAATCCAAATTCAGCAAATGGCGATTCTGCAGCATGCGGGAATTGCAATTATTTATTGGGAAGTTATTGCAGAGATGTAAGTGCAGATACTGGAAGAGCAACATACGGAGATAATATATGTGCCGATTTAAATTGCAAAAATACACAAGACGGTAAATCGTATAAACATGGAGAATCTTGGTGCATCTTTAATGACGAGGGCGAAACAGGCAATGGAATTGATAGTGTGGGCAGTAGATTTTTCAAACATATTTGTATTAATGGAAAAGAGGTTTTAGAACAGTGTGCTGATTTTAGACAAGAAGAATGCATACAAGATAAGATAGAAACATCTCTTGGAGATTTCTCGCAGGCGGCATGCAGAGTTAATAGATGGCAAGATTGTATTTCGCAAACAGATAAAAAAGATTGTGAGAATACGGACAGAAGAGATTGTTTATGGAAAGCAGGTTCGCAGATATTTTTAGAAGGTGCTTCTCTTGAGGGAACATGCCTGCCAAAAAATCCACCTGGATTGAAATTTTGGGCAGGAGCAGAAGCACAGACTGTATGTGCTATAGCTAATGCGCAATGTATTGTAACTTTCAAAAAAGGACTTTTTGGAGGAGAACAATGTGACAAAAATTGTAATTGCTTAAATGATGAATGGAAAAACCAAAGAGCAGATATTTGTTTGAATCTAGGCGATTGTGGTCCAAATGTAAATTGGATAGGTGAAGAAGGATATAAGCTAGGGTATAATGTTAGTATAACTAAATACAAAAAAAGTTCTTGAGTTACATTTGAACTCATCAAAGTCCTCTAGAATCTTTTAAAGGATTCTTGGAGCGCTTAAAGTGTCTCACGCACCGAAGTGCTGGTTTGTCAAACACTTTGACATCAGGAATACCACATGCTTAAATCCTTATCAATTAGATTCTCAAGTTTTTTAAGGTTTTTTTCAAATGATTTGTTTATCTCCTGCTTGACTTTGGGATCTATTTTTCTTTTGGCTTTTATCTCCTTTACTGTTTTTAACCTTATTTTAGCCACTAGTTTTGGTGGAATTAAAGATTTCAAGGACGTACGCAGCTGCTCTGGAAGATTTAGAAGGAAGTTAAGAATATGAACAGTAAGCTGATTTCTTGGTTCTCTTCTTGTTTCGTTTTGAACTGATAAATCTGCCTTGAATTTTTTCACGCCCAAGAATTTCAATATACTATAATAAGTTTTTTCAGGCTCGTCTCTTAATTCATCCAAAAGCACGACTTTAACATTTTTCTTGCCGAATATGTCTATATATCTTTTAACTTGCGGGTAATAGTCTGCGACCATTCTATAATAATAATTCTTGATTATATCTGATTTATTCTTTCTGCGTCTTTCTTTTTCCAATTTTATTGCTTTGTAAAAATCACGCTCTGTTTCAAATCCAATTCTTCTTAGAGTATTATGCCAGGAAAACATCTGCTCTGCTGGATTGCGTATATTAATGATAATCTTTGCATTTGGGCTAAATTCCTTTATTTTCTTAGCAGCAACCCTTGATACTGCCGATCTTGATACTTGGTCAAGTACAATCTTTTTACCTTTTCCGTCTTTAAAATAAGATAAATATTTTTCTATAGAATTAACCCTGTCCCGCTGATTGCCTTCAACATCCGCTGAAAAGAAGTCTGTATCGAACATGCAGACATACATTTCAGGATGCTGGCTTAGCCAATACCTTAATGATACTTTTCCGGATTTCGGAACTCCGACAATAAAGGCGTTAGGTTTTACTATTTCCATCTTCAGCGTTAATTTGAAGCATATAAATACTTTTCTGAATTTTCATTCTAAATATGCCTTGGTATGGGGCTCTGCCCAAACTTTATGAGAATAATTCTTTAGTGCATATTCTCTTGCCGCCTTTGAAATTTCTAATCGCTCTTTTTTAGATTTTTTAAAATATTTCTTGAGTGCTTTCTCTGATTCTTTAACACCATAAGAAAAATCATAAATTAGCTTTGTATAAATTATCTTTTGCGGCGGAATTTGGATTAAAGCAGGCGTCTTATCTACCCCCTCCATCTCCCTGCTTATGGCTGGTAGACCGCATGCTAGAGACTCTTCGGTTGTCTGGCCTAAACCAGACGCCCTTAATCTCATTAATAAAAAACTAATATCTGCTGCATTGTAATAATCGACCAACTCTTCTGGATTTTTTTTGTTGAAATAAATAAGATTTTTTGCCTTTAAATTATCAAATTCTTTTAGTAAAGACCTGCCTATAACTACAAATAAAATATTTCGGTTTCTTTTTATTAGTTCTACTAAGATATCACCGCATTTATTTGGATTAATTCTTCCTACAAAAATTACGATTTTTTTGTTTAAGGGGAGTCCTAGTTTTTTTCTTGCAGATTTTTTATCTTTAAGATAAAATAAATCTGTATCTACTGGAGCAGGAAGGTAAACCGCTTTTTTATTAAAAAGTCTAAAGAATAAAGGTTTATTTTTTCCAATAAATCTTTGGTATACGCCATTGTCAACAGAGGCCACTTTATTAGCAAAAATTAAAAAAATATAAAAAAATAAATAGTCCCATATTTCTCTTGGTATCTTATCTTTTATCATCTCTCTTCCTTTAGGCACCCATCCCATCATATTAAATATATATCTTGTTTTTGAAAATAACGAGGCAAACAAAAATAAAGCAATAGAAGCTCTATTCCCAATATTGACTAACGTATCTATTTTATTATCCCTGCAAAATTTTCTTAATTGCAACGGTAAAGTTGAGTTGTATTTTGCAACAAAGATTTTTGTTCTTTTCAATCCACTCCATTCAAATTGATAAGAATCTTCCTTATCGTGCCATCTATCTGTTGTAAATAGATAGATTTCGGTGTCTTTTGGAAGAGCTTTTTCATAAAATCTCATTCTATTTAGTCTATTAAAAGCAAAGCCTGCTGAAAAGAAGCATATCTTTTTAGTCATGAAATTTTATGAGTTGAATGCTTTATAAATAATTCTATATAAAATTCATCTGACGTGGTGATGAAAAGAAATATATTAATTTTAATTAGTTTTTGATCCAGATATTGTAGACAACTATTATACGCCGGTTATCAATCGCCTCTCCATTCTATTAACTTTTTAAGTCCTTCCTCTAAAGAATATTTATATTCAAATCCTAAATCTTTTCTGGCCTTTTCTGGGCAACCAACTCGATTACTGACCAATGATCTGGTGTCATTTGCAGAGTAAGGTGTGTAAATCACTTTTAACTGACTATCCTTTAGCCTAAGTATTAAGTCGGAGAGTTCTCTTATGCTGGTCTGAACTCCTGTTCCAACATTATAAAATTCGTCCGTTGAGTTACTTTTAAGTGCAAGTACATTTGCTCTTGCAATATCGTCAACATATATAAAATCAAATGCTTGAGTTCCATCTCCATTGATTGTGGGAGATTCGCCCTTAGCTATTTTGTTTAGCATTATTGGTATAACGCTGGAATAGACTGCATTTTGATCTTGGTGCGGACCATAAGCATTCATATATCTAAGACCTACATAACTAAGCCCAAATCTATCATTGAATGCTCTGCACATTGCTTCTCCTGCAATCTTAGTGGCGCCGTAGAAATTTCTATTGTTAAATGGATGATCTTCTGTCATAGGAGTTTCCACAGCATTCCCATATACAGAGGCTGAAGAAGAGAAGACCATTTTTTCTATTCTGTTTTTGACACAAGATTCCAGAACATTAAATGTCCCACCTATATTTGTTTCGAATGCGCTCTTAGGAAAATCTTTACAATGCAACAACCAAAGTGCAGCTAAATGTAGGACATAGTCCATACCTTTCATCGCTTCGTCAAGTACATCTGTTCTAGTTATATCGCCCCCTAATGGAAATACGCTGCATCTAGGATCTTTTAACGAGGTCTCTATGTTCCCAATTTTTCCTCTTGAAAAGTTGTCAAATATTTTGACCTCTTTAACTTTTTCATCTAAAAGTTTGTTTACTATATGACTGCCAATAAATCCTGCACCGCCAATCACTAAAATTCTTTTGTCTTCTAAAGAGGCCATATTACGTTCTTTAAATCATGGCTTTTATAAATCTTTCCATAAATTTGCTTTGTCCAGAAATGTATAAAGAAAAATTCAGCAAACCCACTTATTAACATATTAAAGCAGGTTCAAATCTTTTAGCTGCCTTTCTGTTAATATATGAATCATAAGCATCTTTTTGAATTCTTTTTAGGGTTTCTCCGTCGAAGTCGCCTGCAGTGAAGACAGGAGAGTAATACCAACTAAATTTATCAAATGTTTCTTTTGGGTCTATTAATCCATCTCTAACTGCATCATCCCACATCTCAGTTCCTGGAAATGGTGTTGCTATACTAAATTGAGCAAAATCCGTATCTAATTCGTGCGCATAGTTAATTGTTCTCTGCATAGTCTCAGATGTTTCTCCAGGATTTCCAATCATATAGCTTGCATGAGTTCCTAATCCGGCCTCTTTTGCTACTCTAACTGCTTCTCGGCCTTGCTCGACTGTAGCGTTTTTTTTAATTCTTTCCATGATTCCAGGATCGCCGGACTCTAGACCGAATGTAACCATATAACATCCAGATTTCTTTAGCATTTGTGCTCTTTCTTTGTCCATTGTATCTGCTCTTGAACTTGCATAATATTTTATATCTAAATTCTCATCTATAATTAATTGGCATAGCTCGAGTGTTCTTCTTTTATTTAATGTGAATGTATCGTCAGTTATAGTAAATTGCGTTATTCCGAACTGTTCTCCAACTTGCTTAATTTCATCGACAACGTTTCTTGCGCTTCTGAATCTAGTTTTTCTTCCAAATGTTACTTTTGAATCACAGTATGTGCAAGCCGCAGGACAACCTCTAGAGGTCACCAAGAAAGTATATCTCTCTCCAGTGTAAAGATTACGATATAAATCTTTGTCTGTTAAATCTCTTGCTGGAAATGGTACTCCATCTAATTCTTCAATTAATGATTTTTTCTTCCCATCTCCGATACTTACTAATTTTTCAAGCACAGATACAGTACCGCTTCCATCTGAAACTACAGTTTCAGGATTAGCCATCATAGTTCCATCATCTCTTTTCCATCCTATTCCTCCAATTTTTGAAAAATCTCCTCCGGAATCCAATGCTCGCACTAAATCAAGCATTTTATATTCACCTTCATTTCTTACTACAAAATCTACAGCCTTCTTATCCAAACTATCGACCGGTAGTGCAGAAATATGCGGCCCTCCAAAAACAGTCTTAATATTTGGATTAAAATCTTTTGCTGCGATAGCTAGTTCAACACTTAAAGGAAAAATAGGAGTAGTTGCTGTAAAACCCAGTACATCTGGATTATATTGTTTTATCCTATCGACTGTCTCTTCAGAGCTTAAATTTTCAGCCTCCGCATCTAGAATTGCCACATCTCTGTAACCATTCTCCCTTAATACTGATGCAACATATAATATTCCTATTGGTGGAGACTTTGCGGTGTCTTTGCCATGCTTTGCTGCAACTTTTGCCTTAACATCATTTATTTTTTGATAAATATGGGTATTACTTGGGTGTACTAAAAGTGTTCTCATTTTTTTATAAACTTTATTAAATACGAATTGCCCTTTATATATTTTTACTTTTTTGATTGTCTATTTAATGTCGATTTATATATTATAGAATATCTTTTCTTACTAAAACTTTAAAAAGTGATATTCATTTCAAAAACAATGATTCGAGTTGCGGTTATTGGGGCGGGCAACATGGGTGTGCACCACGCAAGAAATTATTATGAGATTCCTGAAGCTGAACTTGTAGCTATATCTGATATAAATTTCGAACGAAAAAAAATCGCTGAGAAATATGGATGCAAATTCTATTCCTCTTATGTTGAAATGCTGGAAAAAGAAAAAATAGATGCGGTTTCAGTGGTTGTGCCTTCAAAACTGCATCATAAAGTATCATTAGAAGTTATAAATCGTGGAAAACATCTTTTGATTGAGAAGCCAATAGCAGAAACAGTTGAAGAAGCAGAGGATATTGTAAGAATTGCTAAGAAAAAAGGCGTTAAACTTATGGTGGGGCATGTTGAACGTTTTAATCCTGTAATAAAAAAAGCGAAAGAGATAACAGACTCCGGAGCTCTTGGTGAAGTTGTCTCAATTATAGCAAAAAGAGTTGGAGGATATCCTAAAAATATAAAAGAAGATAATGTCATAACAGATCTTGCTGTACATGACATTGATATATTCAATTATATATTGGGAAAAGAACCTGTTTCAGTATACTGCCATAATACAAATGCTATGAACAGCAAAAGAATAAACACAGCAGAAATCCTAATTGATTATGGTGTAACAGGATGCGTCTCGCAAGTTAATTGGATAACCCCTATAAAAGTGAGAAACATTTTTTTGACAGGCACTTTGGGATATCTCGAAATTGACAATATAAATCAAGAGCTCAAATTATACACAAACGGAAAATTTGGACCAGAGTATGAGAATTATGAAGAATTTCTTATGACCTCCACTTCCCTAAAAATAGAAAAAATAAAAGTCGACAAAGAAGAACCTCTGAGAGTTGAACTTGAAGAGTTTCTTAATTCTATCTCTCAGAAAAGAGAGCCTAAAATAAGCGGCGAAGATGGTCTCAAAGCCCTAAAAACAGCGATTTATGCATTAAAATGCGGAGATAAAAATGTTCATTCATAAAACAGCAGAAGTTTCTGAGAAAGCAACAATAGGAGAAGGGACAAAAATTTGGAACCACTCACAAATAAGGGAGGGAGCAAAAATAGGGGAAAATTGTATAATCTCTAAAAATGTCTATATAGACCGTAATGTTGAAATAGGCAATAATGTTAAAATACAAAATAATGTTTCAATTTATTTTAAGGCGATAATTGAAGATGGAGTTTTTATAGGCCCTCACGTTTGCTTCACAAACGATAAAATTCCCAGGGCGATTAATCATGATGGAACACTGAAAGGGTTGGAAGATTGGAATCCTGAAAAGACACATATAAAACAAGGGTCTTCTATTGGAGCAAATTCAACTCTTCTTTCAGGAATAACAATAGGCAAATGGGTTATGATTGGGGCGGGCTCTGTTGTTACAAAGGATGTTCCTGATTATGGTCTTGTAGTTGGATGTCCCGCACGCCTTGTAGGCTATGTTTGCAAGTGTGGGTTAAAACTCGAGGGGAAAACTTGTGAGAAGTGCAACACAAAATTACCTTAAGCTATAAATTTTTATACCTGGTTGCAAGGCTACTTATACATTTTATAATATAAAATCTTAAAAAGGGGTCACCGTTAAATTATAAATGATAATTTTAGAAAATATAAAAGTAAACGTCGTTTGGGAAGGAGAATAATTATGAACATTGTATTTACAGGATCTACTGAATTAGGCATGCTTTGTTGTCAAAAACTAATTGATCTTGGAGAACATGTTGCGGGGATTATTTCTGCTCCGGAGAATATTAAAATAACCTCCACTCCCCATACCTCCAAGAATGTTCTGCATAGAAATTTCTCTTCAATTGCAAAGAGACATGAAATACCTTACTATGAGATTGGCGATAGAGGTATGAAAGATGAAGGGCTGGTTGGTTTTTTGCAAAAAACAGAAATGGATTTTATGTTAGTTGCTGGTTGGCACCACATCATTCCTGAGAAGATAAGAAGAATGGCTCCGAAAGGTGCGGCAGGGATACATGCTTCACTACTTCCAAAATACCGCGGCGGAGCTCCGCTAGTTTGGGCCATTATAAATGGGGAAACGGAAACTGGTGTAAGTTTATTTTATTTAGAAAAAGGGATAGATACGGGAGGAATATTAGCTCAATCTAGAATTCCAATAGCTTTTGAAGATGATATACGCACTCTATATGATAAAGTAAATATTAAAAGTGTTGAGATTGTTATAGAAACCATCCCAAAAGTCAGGTCTGGAACTTTAGATGTTAGAACACAAGATGAATTACAAGCCACTTATTTCCCACTAAGATTTCCATCTGATGGGATAATTGATTGGGATAAAAATGCAATAGAGATATATAATTGGGTTAGAGCACAAACTAAACCCTACCCAGGTGCTTACACTTATCTTGATGGAAACCAAAAAACTTTATTATGGAAAGTTTCTCCAGCTGAAAATTTACCTGAAAATTCTCATCTACAACCTGGAGAGATAATGCATGATGGTGCAAATGCAATTGTTCATTGCCGAGAAGGCTACGTAAGATTATTAGATTATGAAATCAGTGGCGAGAATAATCCAGTAATAAGACGCGGGAGGTTTGGTAATTATAATGAATAAAATTCCTTTAGCTAGACCATTCATTCCTGAAAATGCAATGAGCAGATTAGAACAGGTTCTAAAATCTGGCTTTCTCTCAGATGGCCCCGTGACTTACGAGTTTGAAAATAAAGTAGCAAATTATATAGGGGCAAGATATGGTGTATCATTTAATTCATGTACTACTGGTATGGAAACTGCGTTAAGATCCATCGGGCTAACTAAAGGGGATGAAGTAATAATCCCAGGTTATACTTTTCCAGCAACAGCAAATGCAGTTTATGCCACTGGTGCTGAACCAGTGTTAGTTGACGTAGATAAAAACACAGGGAACATAGATTATTCTAAGATAGAGCAAGCAATAAATTCTCGGACAAAGGCAATTTTTCCAGTATCTTTATTTGGTAATCCCCTAGACTACGCAGAACTAAATAGAATAAAGAATAAATTCGGTCTTCGTTTGATAGAAGATGCGGCCTGTAGCATAGGTTCGAGTTATGATGGTGTGCTGACGGGAAATCTTGCCGATGCAACTATATTTAGCTTTCATCCAAGAAAGATTGTAACTACAGGTGAAGGTGGTGTGCTAACCACAGATAATCCAGAGATAGCCAGATTTTGTAGATCATATAAATATTTTGGTATGAGAACAGAAATAAGGGAAGGGGAAATTGAAATAGTAAAGAATAATTTTGAAATGAATGGAAGTAATTTCAAGTTAAGTTCCTTACATGCTGCATTAGGAATCTCTCAGATGGAAATTATAGATGACCTGTTAGTAGAGAGAGACCGTTTGGCTAAAAGATATAGCTGTCTTTTAGAAACAATGGAAGAAGTCCAAGTTTTAAAAGTCACACCCAAGGGAAAGCATTCGTACCAAAGCTATTGCATACTCCTCCCACATAGGAATAAGATCATAGAGGAAATGAGAAAAAGAGGAATAGAAACCCAGGTAGGTTCTATCTCTTTGCATGACCAGGCGGCCTTTCAAAACACAAGAATATCGGGAGAACTTAAAAACTCTAGTGCATTAGGCAACGTTTGCATGGCTTTGCCTTTTTATAATGGAATGACTGAAGAAGAGCAAGATTTCGTAGTCAGAGAATTAAATTCGTCTTTGCAAGAGGTAAGATCATGAAAATGCCCTTTTTAGATCTCCACTGGCAGTACTCTCCCATGAAGAATGAGATTTTTGAAGCTTTTGAAGATGTTTTTGAAAATTCTAGATTTATAATGAATAAAAGCGTGAAAGAGCTTGAGGAAAAATTTGCTAAACTTCATAATGCTAAATATGCAATTGCTGTTTCTTCAGGTACTGCTGCCTTGCATTGTTCTCTTATGGCTTTAGATATAAAATCTGGAGATGAGGTTATTACAACTCCATTTACATTCATAGCAACCTCAAATGTTATAACCTCTACTGGAGCAAAACCTGTTTACGTAGATATATATCCAGATACATTTAATATAAATCCAAGCCAGATTGAAGATAAGATAACTAATAAAACTAAAGCAATAATTCCAGTTCATCTGTATGGTCAATCTGCAGATTTAGACAAAATAAAACAGATTGCAGAAAAATATAATCTAAATATTATTGAGGATGCAGCGCAAGCGTACCTCGCTGAGTATAATGGAAAATCTGTCGGAACATTTGGTGATATAGGCTGTTTCTCTTTGTATCCCGGAAAAAACCTTGGTGCTTTTGGAGAGGGAGGCATGATAATAACAAATAATGATGAGATTGCAAAACTTCTAAGAGAAAAGAGAAATAATGGTATCTCTCCAGAAGGTTCTAAATACTTTAATCACACAACTGGATTAAACTATAGAATGAATGAATTGACTGCGGCGATAATGCTAAAGTATATTCACAAAATTTCAGAATGGAACTTAAGAAGGGAGAAAAACGCAGAATATTATGATAAAGAACTCTCGCAACTACCTGGTATAGAAGTACCATCAAAGCAGAAAAATGTTAAACATGTTTACCATCAGTATGTTATCCGAGCTAAAAATAGACAAGCTTTGCATGAATACTTAAAACAAAAAGAAATACCGACAGATGTCCATTATCCAACCCCCTTACATTTAATGCCTGCCTATAGCCATCTAGGCTATAAAAAAGCGGATTTTCCAGAAGCAGAAAAAGCGGGAGAGGAAGTTTTATCATTGCCAATTGGCCCACACTTAACATCTGAAAATTTAATGGAAGTAACCAAAGAGATAAAAAATTTTGTATTTAACAGATAGATCATCCTATGGAAAATAAAAAGTTAAGAATATGCTATCTTGGAGATGCAAGATCTCCCCATTTACTTCCTTGGACAAAAAGTTTCTCTAAATTTGGTCATGACGTCCATGTGATCAGTCCGCATTATGCTGAATTAAGCGGGGCCAAAGTATATGCTACTAAAACTAGACATAACAAATTTATTAATTTATTTTTAACATATCGGAAAATTAGAAAACTAATAAAAAAGATAAATCCTGATATAATCCATGCACATTTTCTAAGCGCATTTGCTTTCTTATGTATTTTAAGTGGGTTTCGCCCAGTTGTTAGTAGTGTTTGGGGAAGCGATATAACTTTATTTGGAGAAAGAAATCCCATAACTAATTCCGTTTTCAAATACATTCTCAAAAAGAGTGATTTGATACATGTTTTTGATAAAGCAACAACCAATTTTCTTGCAAAAAAATATAATTTGAATAGTAAAAAAATATATGTTTTACTTTGGGGCTTAAACCCCTCTGTGTTTAAACCAATAAAAAAAAGAAAGAAAATTCATGTTTTATATCTAAGAAAGACGTCAAAAAAGTACTCTATAAATACTTATATCGAGGCAATTAATCTAGTCAAAAAAGAATTTCCCAAAGTTATTTCTACAATGCTAACGAGCGAAGATTATCCGGAGGCTCAAAAGTTGATAAGAAAATATAAACTAGAAAAAAACATTAAAAGTTTAGAATGGATCCCTCATGATAAACTTCCACAACTTTTAAACTCTTCTTTAATCTATGTGGACAGCTTCAATAGACGCCTGCCCGGCAGCAGTATTGGAATGACTTCTGTAGAAGCAATGGCTTGTGAATTGCCAGTTGTACTCGCAAATAATCCAGGAGTTAGTGAATATATAAAGCATAATTACAATGGTTTAATCTATAATCAAAAGGATTTTAATGGGCTCGCTGAATGTATAATCAAATTGTTAAAAAACGAGAAATTGAGAAATAGGATTGGCAAAAACGCCAGAAAAACCGTTATTGACAAAATGAATTGGAATAAAAGCGCGAAAAAGATGGAAAAAAAATATTTTGAATTAATTGAAAAATATAGAAGATAAAATTCAGTTAAATTCTATTTTTTAACCTTTCCTTAAAAAAGTTCTAAAAATCATAAAGTCATTTCTATCAAAACCCTTAAAGATAAAAACAAGAAGAGTGTAAAATGCTAGAAAAAATATCGACAATAGAATTAAAGATAATGGCGTTATTGCAATCAAAGGTTTAACTAATAAAAGAACACTTGAAGAAATAATTACGGCAATTAAAATATTAAGATTTTTTCTTCTTATAGGTATTATTTTTGTTTCCATATATACCTGAATTATCAAAATAAGACTTAAGACAATAAAAGAAAATGATGTGGCTACTGCCGCCCCTGTTATTCCATATTTTGGAATTAATAAAATATTCAGAATTAGATTTATAATAGCTGTAGCAGTTACATCAAACAGAATTTTTTTTGATTTTCCCAACATCCCTAGAAGCCTTGTTGAAACCCCTCCAAATGAAAGAAATAAAACTCCTATTGTTAAAATTCTTAGGGAATCTGCAGCTACAATAAATTCCTTTCCGAATAGAATATTCAAAAATCCCTCTGGAAATAAAAATAACAAGATTAATATTGGAAGATTTGTAAAAAACAGCCATTTGCCGACTTGCTGGCTTAAATTTTTAACAACTTCAATATTATTTTTTGAATATTCTTTATTTATTAATGGAACAAACATTTGCATAAATAAATCTGATGAAAAAGTTAAAAGAAGGGCTATCGGAAAGGCAGCATTATAAAATCCAACATCGGCTACTGTTTCAAAATATCCTATAAAAAATGAATCGGTCCATTTGAAAATTCTCCAAATTATCTCTGCAAAAATTAGGGGCCAGGAATATGATAAAACATTCCTAAAGAGATTTTTTCCCTTGTAATCACTCTTCTTAAAAATTTCAGGAACTTGTTTTTTCAGAACAAAAACAGCTGTCAAAAAAACAAAGAATATTCCAACTGTATAGGACAATGGTATTGATACTATTCCAAGACCTGATGCAATGAATAGCAGTATAAACCCTAAATTTAGAACGTTGACTAATATATTTGAGATAAAGCTACGCCAGCCAATTTTTTCGTAAGCTCTAAGCGGAGACATGAAAGCCACAACTGCAATGTCAAATGGCATGGCTATGCTAAATAACTGCAGGAATAATTTTAGCTCTGGCTCTCTAAAGATATTATTTGCTATAAAAGAAGATGAGATAAAAAGCAAAACACCTCCTATCAAGCCTGTAAAAAATAAAAAGAAGAATGATCTTCTGAAAAGATAATTTATTTTATTATTTTCTTTGCTTCCCCTTAACACTGAGATATACCTTAATAGCCCGTCACTCAAGCCAAAGGCCGCTATTACTCCAACCCATCCGGAAAGCATTATGGCTAAAGAGAATAATCCATAAGCTTCCGGCCCAAATTCCCTTGCTATTATTATCCTATAAATATAAGATAGAATCTTTGAGAAAAAAAGCCCGATAAAAACTATAAATGATGATTTTGCAATAAGTTTTAAAGAACTATTAAATTCTCTTTCCTTGTCCATTATTTGAAAGAACGAATTTGCTTTTTATTTGTTTCTATTAGGTGAAAGATCACTCCACAAAAACCTTTTCCCCATTTTTTATTTTGTCAATTATTATCTTAGATATTTCAGGTCTCATGAACCATTCAGGAGGCTGTTGTCCGGATAGAAGCATTTGCCTTGCCTGCGTCCCGGATATATGAATTTTATTCTCTTCGGGGTGATCTATAAATTCCGGCTCGTTGATATGCTTATTTTCAAGGTCAGAATAAAATACTTTACCAAACATAATAGGCTCTATTCCAAGTTCTTCTTTTGTAAACTTTTTAAATATTTCATGAGATGCGTTAGGGTGATAAAAATCTTTAAATCCAGTATGATCCCGCCCAATGATAAAATGCGAGCATCCAAAGTTCTTTCTGCAAAGAGCAGTAAATAAAGCCTCCCTGGGTCCTCCGTACCTTGAATAAGTCGCAAAGGTTCCAAAAATAACCTTGGACTTCGGATAAAATTCCTCTATCATCTTTTCATATGACTTAATTATAATCTCTGCCTCAAAATCGCCTGATTTTTTCTTTCCGATTATGGGATGCACAAACAAGCCGTCACACAATCCTTTTCTCATCCCTTCAATTTGTATAAATTCGTGGCTTTTATGAATAACATTTCTAGTATGAAATCCTATTACTTTGCTCCAGCCCCTCTCAGAAAATATTTTTCTTGTTTGTTTTGGGGTAAGCTCATGGACCTTATAATTTGAATGTCTTTTCTTCAATAATGTTATCCTGCCTCCTAGAAAATGCTCTTTCAAAGCCAAAAAATTTTTAACTCCTGGATGCTCAAGGTTTAAAGTTCCAAAAAGCTTTTGCGCTTCTTCTTTTTTGTCAATTTCATATATTTCATCAAGGTGGAGAATGGCGCATATCTCTCCATTGAATTTTAATGCGATATTTTCTCCTTCTGAAATTTCTTTTCTTTTATTATCATCGATTGCAAGCACAATTGGAATGGGCCAAATTACCCCATTAGATAATCTATAATTATTAACTACTGAATGAAAATCCTTGCTTCCAAGAAATCCTTCAAGCGGACTAAAAGATCCAAGAGCTATTTGCTCTATGTCCATCAAAGCCTCTTCATTTATATCTATGCTCTTTTTAGGAATAATTTCTTTATAGTTTGGAGTGTATCTATCTATTAGTTTTCCGCCATGGGGTTTGATTAAAAGTTCTGGTGTTTCTTCAGAATATGCGTAATTCGTCCTTTCTATACTTTTAATCAAATCTCCCCCATCTTTTTGGATAAATTCTACTTGCGATATTAAATTTGAAAGCATATTTACAGTTTCAACAGGGTATTTTCCGATAGCGGTTTCTTTTGTCAGAGCTATACCCGTAGCCCCATCTAAAATTGTATTAATTATATCATTTACTTCTGCTTTGCTCGGCTTCAATGCAAAAGCCATTTGCTCCAGTGTATTTGTTGCAACAAATGCCTCCTTTCCCATCTCCCGGACTTTATTTAAAATTAATTTTTGAATAAAAGGAATTTTTTCCAAAGTAATCTGGCTACTTAAATCTCCTCTGTCAATTAATACTCCATCAGAAACTTCAGCTATTTTAATAAAATTATCAAGGCCTTTTTTAGATTCAATTTTTGAATAAAGATTCGTCTCTGGATAAAGCTGTCTAAATTTGATAACGCTATCTGAAGACTCCATAAAAGACAAAGTAAAGTGCTTTATTCCATACTTCTTGGCTAATTCAATTGCCAGATGATCTTTTTTACTGAATGGAGGCAGGCTAAAAGTTGGGCTCTCAATTTGAACAGCTTTTTTCCCCCCGATTTTTCCTCCCATCGCTACTTGGCAGATTATATATCCATTCTCAAGATAGCTATCATCTATAACTCTCAATAAGACAGAATTAAATTCCAAGGATATCAAATCGCCCCCCTTTAATTTAGAGATAACTACGAGGGGCTTCAAAAATAAATTAAATGCATCACAGGCAACTTTTTTGGAGTGTAATTTTATTACATTTCCTTCAAGAAATTCTATTTCAGAAGAGTTTCCTGTTCTTACTTGCGAACCTTCAGTGTCCAATATAATCGGCATATTATACCCTAAAAGATCTTTTATTCTTTGCTCAATATCTTCCTCTTCTGTATGAGAAAGATTAATCCTAAAAAAATCTACTTTTCTATCTTTTAGTTTTTCAAGTATTTCTGGCTTATTTGAGCCAGGCCCTATTGTCGCGATAATTTTTACTTTTTTTAACATGGATAAAAATATTTGCCTTATTTAAAAGATTATCTGTATTAGAGTAAGTGTGCACGCAGACAACATATGCCTTTTGGATGCACACTAACTTAACAATGCTTGTCTACACATATATTTTTAAATCTCTTTCTTTAAAAACAAATATGGTGAACTTTGGAATAATAGGGTGTGGAAAAATAGGCACAAAACATATAGATTTCCTTACTAAAATAGACGGAACTAGGGTTTTAGGAGTCTCTGATATTATTGAAAAGAGAATGAAAGATGCTGCTGTTAAATGCAAAGCAAAAATTTATTCAAATTATAAAGAGATGCTAAAAATTCCTGAAATTGACCTTGTCAATATATGCTCCCCTACAGGGCTGCATGCTTCAATGGCCATAGACGCATTAAATGCTGGAAAACATGTTTTATGCGAGAAGCCGATGTGCTTGAATGTTAAAGACGCAGATAAAATAATAGAGGCAGCAAAAATAAATAATAAAAAATTATTCGTGGTAAAACAAAATAGGCACAATCTGCCAATCAGAATTTTAAAAGATGCTCTGAACAAGGGAATGTTTGGCAAGCTGTATGGCATAAATGCAAATATTATTTGGAATAGAAGAGCAGAATATTATAATGAAGAGCCATGGAGGGGCAAGAAAGAATTAGACGGTGGAGCTTTGGCAACACAAGCAAGTCATTTTGTAGACATCGTACAATGGATTGGTGGAAAAGTGAAGAGCGTATATGCTAAAACAGAAAGATTTAATCATGATATTGAAACAGAAGACACTGGGGCGATAATATTAAAATTTGAATCGGGTGCGCTCGGCACGATTTATTATACTGTATGCGCATATAATAAAAACATAGAGGGCTCTTTGACTGTATTAGGAATAAAGGGGAGCGCAAAAATTGGCGGAGAGTACCTAAATAAAGTTGAGCATTGGAATGTTGAGGGATATCCCTTGCCTATTAAAAGTGAGGAGAGCCATCCTGCAAATGATTACGGAAGTTATAAGGGTTCGTCCTCAAAGCATGATTATGTCTTTAGGGAAGTGATAAAAAAAATAATTGGAGACGAAGACGCCATTATTGTTGACGCACTAGAGGGCAGAAAAAGCGTTGAAATAATTGAAGCTGCTCATTTATCTACTAAACTTGGGAAAGAAATTTTTCTGCCTTTGAAATGAAAAGATTTATAACACTTATATGAGCCTTGAAAATATGATAAGCGATAAAGCAATTGTAAGCGATTCAAAAATTGGAAAAGGAACTAAAGTTTGGCATTATGCTAATATTTATGGATGCAAAATAGGGGAAAATTGCAATGTTGGAAGTTATGTTGAGATTCAAGATGATGCTAAAATAGGCAATAATGTGACAATTAGTTCGCATTCATTTATTTGCTCTTTAGTTGAAATTGAAGATGATGTTTTTATCGGACATCATGTTGTAACAATTAACGACATAAACCCGCCATCAAGAAAAATAACTGGAACAACAAAAGAGTGGAAAAAAACATTGGTAAAGAGAGGTGCAATGATAGGGAGCAATGCCACTTTATTTCCTGTAATTATCGGTGAATATGCTCAAATAGGGGCAGGCTCGGTCGTTACAAAAAATGTTCCTAATTATGCTGTTGTTGCAGGAAATCCTGCAAGAATTATAAGATATGAAAATCCCTCTGTTTGATTTAAAGGCTGTCAATACATTTATACTATTTTAGATTTTTTCAAAAAGAGATAAATATCTATATCTTTTAATTAGTTTAAAATCTTCTAGATTTAAATTTTCTTCTTCGCTTATTGCATATTTTATTGCATTATAATTTGTGCTGTCATTAAATGCTTTTCTTATCCAGATTGAAATACAGACGTCTCTTCTTTCTTTTATTTTAACATTTGAGCATAATTCTCTTATTGCAATAATTGAATCGTTTCTCGTATGCAAATTGTAATCTTCTATGCTTACAAACTCCTTTACATTATTTCCCCAATAAAAACTTGCCAATATCCTGTAGCTATCTGGATAATTGCCAACAATAAATGATTCGTTTGGATAATCCTTGCTTATATCTGCTAAATCGTTTCTTATAGCATCTTTGTCAAAACCATTTAAATTTATATTATCTATATTCTTTATAAAATGAGTAAATTCTATTCCCTTATCGTTATTTCCAACATCCCACTTTATCTGCAATACATAAGGATTCAATACAAGTAAAATCAATATAAATGAAAAAGTAATTTGAGCAATAAATTTCTTATGTGTTAGATATTTATTTATAATTAAAATTATTATTGGAACAATTAGTAAAACAAATCTTATTTGCGAGTTTAGTATTAGCAAAATAATTGATAGGGAAACAAATATCACGGATTTTTTGTTTTCCTTGAATGTATTTTTCTTGAAGATTAAATAAGTAAATATTGGAAAGAAGATTATTAATAAAATAAAATTTGTAATTCCCCATAATCCTCCTTGGCTGTAAAAACCTCCTAGAAAAGTCAAAGTTAATGAGGCCATTACATGCCTAACAGTCGTGAAAAATGCAAAACCGAATAAAATCTGGTCTAAAATTAATTTAGGGAGCGCGCCTATTAAAATAAAAATTATGAAATAAAATATATGAATTAGCTTCTTATCGTAAAGAAAACTTATTGCAATAAGCGGGATGAAAAATAATATGCCGTCCCAAAATGCCCATGAAAGACCTATCAAAATCCCGGAATAAAATAAATATAAAACGTTTTTTTTAAGTTTTTTATCCCATGCTCTTATAAAATACCATCCCCATAAAAATAATAAGCTGGATAGTTGTATTGGGCTTGCCCAGGGAGCTATATACCAAACTATCGGGGATAAAACCATGAGCCATAATGCTCTCTTATCTTTCTCACCCATAATATAAACAGAATAAATTATTAATAGAAGAGATGCTAAACTCGTAATTTTAAAAATCCAAAAGCTCTTAAATAAACCAACAAAGGGTGAATGTATCAATCCATATAAATAAGAATGGCTTGTCCTTATCTTGGCACTATACTCTCCTGCAAAGAATTTTGCAGTATCTGTATAATCAAAAGTATCTGCCCCGCCTTCAAATCTTGTCAATAAAGTTACCAAAATAAGCAGGATAATTATTAGGAGAAATATCCTAAATTCAGCTTTACTAAGTTTTTCCATTGAATTCCGAATAACCAAATATTTAAAAAATTATGCAATGATAGACTTAGATGGCAATATATGAATATATCGGCTATAAAAAAACTTTTGAATTTGATAGAATTAAAAAGCCATATAAAATAAGCAAGGACTTTTCTATAGTCGTCCCTTCTTATAATGAGGATGAGAACTTAAAGCCTTTAATAAGAGAACTGAAAAAAGTTATGGCGAAAACAAAGTTCAAAAGTTCATATGAAATAATAATTGTTGATGATAATTCAAATGGTAAAACTAGAGAAATATTAAAAAATTTCGCAAAAAATGGCAATTTTATTGCGTTATTGAGAAATAAAAAAGGGATATTTACAGCGGTTTTAGACGGAATAAAAATTGCAAATGGAAAATATATCTTAACTATGGATGCGGATTTATCCCATCCTCCGCATTTAATTCCTAAGATGCTTTCTTATATAAATGACTATGATATAGTAATTGGCTCTAGATATTCTAAAGGTGGGGAAATGAAATCGACATTCACAAGAAAATGGGGCGGTTTTTTTCTAAATAAAATTTGCAGTTTTATAATAGGCACAAAAGTCAAAGATTTGGGGGGAAACTTCAGGATTTTTAAAAAATCTGCAATTGATAAAATAAAATTTAGATATCCCTGCAAATTCGCAGAATTTGGGCAGGAGTTATTCTATAGAGCAGAAAGATTGAATTTTAAGATTAAAGAAGTTCCATTTATATACCGCGACAGAAAAGAAGGAAAATCAAAAATAGGGAACATTCCAATAAAGCAGGCAATTCATTATTTAAAAAGGGCATTTCAGCTAAAAAGAGAAAATAAATATGGTGCCGCAGAATTGAAAGATTTATAAAACAGGATTTTTATATGATTTCATGAATAATGCTGAGGTCGATCTTAAAAGCGAGATTATTCAAGATAGAGAAGGCAGGGCTAATATAGAAAGCGAACTTATAAAAATAAGAAAAGAAAAATTAATTAAATTCCTTAAAACTAAATATACTTGGATAACTTACATATTGTTAGCTGCAATTGTTTTGTTGTCTGCACGGATTAGAACAAGTAATTTAGACAAGTTAAAAGACGTAACAACAGAAACCTGGACGCTTGGCCCTGATTTAGACCCTTTTTACTTTTTAAGACTTGCAGAGTATATAGTTGAACATGGGAAACTATTCGCTATTGATATGATGCGATATGTTCCTTTTGGATTTGATATGCAGGGAGAATATTTATTGCACCCTTATTTAATTGCATGGTTTCATAAAATAGCGGTTTATTTTGGAAGCGATTCAGTAACATATTCTGCTGTTATATATCCTGTATTCATGTTCGCCCTAACAGTAATAGCATTCTTTTTTCTTTCAAGAAAAATATTTTTAAATAGCTTGGGGAAAAAACAGGCAAATATTATAGGATTGGTCTCTGCATTCTTTCTTTCGGTATTACCGATATTTCTGCCTAGAACAATAGCTGGTATTCCAGAGAAAGAATCAGCGGCTTTCGTATTTATGTTTCTTGCATTTTACTTCTTTTTATGTTCTTGGAATGCAGATAAAAAAATTTCTAGATACGCTTTTGCTTTGTTCGCAGGTATGGCGACTACGGCTATGGCGAATATATGGGGTGGATATATTTTTATATTTCTTAGTTTAGCTCCAGCAGCATTTGTAGCTTTCATTTTAGGGCATTTTAATGATAAAAATAAAATATTTACCTACACCATATGGCTATTTTCGTCTTTCATTTTAATGTACTTTTCTTCTATAAGATATTCTTTTAAGGGATTGTTAATATCGATTAGCACAGCCCCTTCTGCCGTTGTTTTTTTCATAATAATTATTCATCTTGCAATATTTAATACAAAATTGAAAGATTACCTAAAAATTGAAAGATTACCTAAAATGCCTCCTTATGTTGTATCTTTATTTATTTCTATTGCGCTCTTAGCTATTTTATCCACAATTTTCTTAGGTGTATCTTTTATACCCTCTCAAATTAATAGTGTCGTAAACATTCTTGTTCAGCCAGCTATTAGCCGTTTAATCCAGACTGTCGCTGAAAATAGGCAGCCTTTCTTTGGCGAATGGGCTGGCAATTTTGGTCCCTTTGTACGGAACATACCAATTTTCTTTTGGCTATTTTTTACAGGCTCTATTTATTTATTTTATAATATGGTTTCTATATTGGCAAAAAAAGAAAGACTGTATTTGACGCTTACTTATTTTATCTTTTTATTTGGTATAATATTCAGCAGATATTCGGAGAGCAGTATTTTAAATGGAACTAATTTTACAAGCTTAATTTTATATGCGGCAGGCATCATAATTCTTTTGTTTGGTGCTGGATTTTATTGCTTTAAATATTATAAAGAAGGGAAAGCAGAACAGCTAAAAAAAATAGATTTTAATTTAATACTATTGATTATGCTATTTATATTAAGCATAGTTGCGGCAAGAGCAGCAGTAAGAACAGTAATGATGCTTGCCCCTCCTGCTTCAATTATTGTCGCATATTTTTTTACGGCAAGTTTGAATAAGACTAAAGAATTAAAAGAAAGCACATTGAAAATATTTGGATGGCTTTTAATTACTATAATTTTTATTGCGACTCTGTTCTCAGGTTATCAATTTTATAAAGAGATTAGCGGACAAGCAGAAATATACGCTCCTTCTGGATATAATCAGCAATGGCAGAAAGCAATGGCTTGGGTGAGGGAAAATACAAGGGCGGATTCTGTATTTGGACATTGGTGGGATTATGGATATTGGATTCAGACTATAGGAAAAAGAGCCACAGTATTAGATGGAGGAAACTCCATAGGATACTGGAATCATTTAATGGGTAGATATGCATTAACTGGAATTGACAACAGAGAGGCTATAGAATTTCTTTACACCCATAACACGACTCATTTTCTTATTGATTCATCAGATATAGGAAAATATGGGGCTTTTTCAAGTATAGGCTCAGATACCAATTATGATAGAAGAAGCTATATTGCAACTTTCTTAAGAGATAAAAATCAAGTTGTAGAAAAGAAAAATTCAACATTATTTATTTATAGCGGAGGTTCTGGATTAGACGAAGATTTAATCTATGATGACAACGGTACACAAATATTTCTACCAGCCAGTAAATCAGGTATAGGTGCAATTCTCATAGAAAAAAGTAATTCTGGAAATTTAACAACAAATCCTATAGGAATTTTTGTTTATCAGGATAAGCAATATAATCTGCCTCTAAGATATGCCTATGTAAACAATAATTTTATAGATTTTGGTTCTGGCGTAGAATCAGGCGTGTATATCTTTCCAAAGATAGAGCAGAATAGTATTGAGCCAGATGGCGCGATGTTATATCTGCCAAAGAGAATAGTAAGATCGCAGCTTGCAAGATTGTACTTATATAAAGAAACAAATCCCTATTTTAAATTAGTTCATACTGAAGATGACTTTATTGTTGCACAGGTTAAATCTATGTATCCTGATTTAGGAGATATAGTATTCTTCGAGGGAGTTAGAGGTCCTATTAGAATATGGGAAATTAATTATCCTAGCGATATAAAATTCAAAGAAGAATATATAAAAACCGAATCTCCTAAAGAAATATATTACACGTAAAAATGGCAGATTATGTTCTAGTTATTCCAATATTAACGAGTTTTTTTGTAACTTTGTTTTTAATTCCATTCTGGATAAAAAAAGCTAAACAGATTGGGCTTTTATGGGACGATATGAATAAGGTCAAAAGTGAAAAAGTAGCTGGATCTGGAGGAATAATTGCTATTCTCGGCTTTGTTATTGGAATTTTAATCTATATTGCATACAGAGTTTTTATTCTGAATAATAATAATTCAAATTTAGTGCAGATATTTGCATCTTTGAGTGTTATCTTAATTCTTGCAGGAATTGGGCTTGTAGATGATTTATTGGGCTGGCACAGGGGTGGATTGAGTGCTAAATCAAGACTGATTTTAGTCTTTTTTGCTGCAATTCCTTTAATGGTTATAAATGCTGGAAAAAGCCTTGTAAATGTTCCTCTTCTTGGAGTTGTAGACCTTGGAATAATTTACCCTTTAATCATTATTCCTTTAGGAATCATCGGCGCCACTACAACATTTAATATTCTTGCTGGCTTTAATGGCCTAGAAGCAGGACAGGGAATAATTTTATTAGGCGCCTTGGGACTTGCTGCATTCTTCATGGGAAATGCCTGGCTTAGCGTAATTGCCTTGTGCATGATTGCTGCCTTGTTTGCATTTTTAATCTATAATTTCTCTCCTGCTAAAATATTCCCTGGAGATTCTTTGACTTATTCTGTTGGCGGATTAATCGCAATAATGGCTATTTTAGGCAATTTTGAGAGAATTGCAGTTTTCTTTTACACCCCATATATTATAGAAACAATCTTAAAATTAAGAGGAAAATTGACTAAGCAGAGTTTTGGCAGACCATTAGAAGATAACAGTTTGGATTTAAGATATGAAAAAATTTACGGCTTAGAGCATTTAGCAATATATTTGATGAAAAAATTTAAGATGAAACCAACTGAAAAAAGAGTCGTTTATTCTATCTGGATTTTCCAAATATTTATCATAATATTGGGATTTATCGTATTCAGGGAGGGCATTTTTAATGCGATTAAATAAAAACTTAATAAAGGGAAGTTCTATTTTGTTGCTAGGGTTTGGATTGTTTAATTTTATGCATTTTTTGTTTCAATTTTTCATGGCTCGAATGTTAAATATATCAGAATATGGTATTTTAGCAGTATTATTCTCCATAATTTATATCACTTTGATATTAACCGAGTCTATTCAAACAATTATAGCGAAATACTCGTCAAATGAATCTGATTCTGGAAAATTAAAGAATATTACTAAGAAATCTTATAATAAGTGCTTTAAAATTTCCTTATATCTTTTTATTTTTTATCTTTTGATAGCAATACCTCTGTCATTTATATTAAGAATAAGCTATCTTCTCTTGTCTATTAATGGACTGGTTATATTTCTTGCATTTTTCCTTCCAATCTCAAGAGGGCTTATGCAGGGAAAAAAAAGATTTAAATCTCTCAGTATAAATATGATTGTTGAATCAGGTTCAAAATTAATTTTTGGAGTATTGTTTGTATATCTTGGATTTAAGGTGTATGGCGCCATAGCAGGAGTTCTAGCAGGAGGAATTATTGCTTTCTTCTTCACATTCTTTCAATTAAAAGATATATTTCAATCAAAAGAAAAGACAGCGCAAACTCCAGGAATTTATGATTACGCAAAGCCTGCTTTTTTAATAAACTCTATAATTATTATTTTTTATAGCCTCGATGTTATCTTAGCAAGAATATTTTTCGCTCCTGAAATTGCAGGGAGTTATGCTATTGCATCAATTCTAGGAAAAATAATCTTCTGGGGCACCTTGCCTATAAGCAAAGCAATGTTCCCCATGTCTGCCGAGAATTTGTCAGATAAAAAGAAAGCTGAAAATATCTTCAGAAATGCATTATCAATACTTATTGTTTTCATAATGACGGCGCTTATTATATTTTACTTATTTCCGGATTTAATAATAAAAATATTTTCAGGAAAAAATATTCCACAAGCTGCATTCATTTTATTTTTTTCAGGAATAGCATTTAGTTTCATCTCTCTAACAAATTTAGCCCTTCTTTATAAATTATCAAGAAATAAAATAAAAAATCATGCTTATCTGTTTATCTTTATTATAATTGAAATAATTCTGCTAAGTGTATTTTCCTCGAACTTATTTCAATTTTCAATAGCATTTATTACATCTTCAGCAATTTTCTTATGGGGATCTCTCTATTTAATGAATGATTAAGTTTAAATAAACCTGTTATCAAATTTTTTTATGAAAGGTGTTAAAATTAACGAATTAGAAGCTGTGAATCTCTACGATATAAGGGGCTTTACTTATGAATGGATGAAAGGGGGAAGATGCGAACAGCTTACTCTTTGTTACAGAAAAGCAGATAAAATATCGGGAAATCACTATCATAAAGGAAAAGATATATCGAAGAACCCTGAGACAACTCTCTTAATTTCAGGAAAATTAAAGTTAATAATGTGCGATGGCAAGGAGACCATCGAAAAGATTATAGAGAAAGAGGGAACAGAAATAATTATATGCCCTGATATTCTTCACACATATAGGGCTATAACGGATGTTGTATTTCTAGAATATAGGAAGAGTATTTTTAACCCTTCTGATTCAGATACTTTTTCATCAGAAACATTTGAATCATATCTAGAATCTAAAAATTTTTTCGCAGATAAAGAAGCAATTAAAGTATTCAATTCTTTGAGTCTTAGTTAGAAGCTACATATATTTAAAAACAAATTTTCTTCAGAAGAATTATGAAATACAAAACTATCGGTAAAATTAAAATACCAACTTTGGGGCTTGGAACCTGGGGAATAGGCGGAAAGGCAGAGAAAGATTTATCTCAAAAGAGCTATTCAATAAAAGCTATAAGAAAAGCAATAGAACTTGGAATTACCCATATAGATACTTCTGAGTTTTATGCCGAGGGTTTTACCGAAGAATTAATAGGGGAGGCCATAAATCCGTATAAACGGGCTAATCTATTCCTAACAAGCAAAGTATGGACTAATCATCTGACTTATGCGGGAGTTATTGATGCATTAAAATCAACTCTTAAACGACTTAAAACAGATTATTTGGATTTATATTTAATACATAGACCGAGTGCAAATATGGACTTAAAAGGTACAATTGAAGCCCTAGAATATCTAAATGCAAAGGGAACGGTCAGAGCAATTGGATTAAGTAATTTTACAGTAGAACAAATTTTAGAAGCTGAAAAATACTTGAAAGAATCAGAAATATCAGCTATACAAGATGAATATAATCTTTTGAAACGACAAGAAAAAATTCTTGAATTTTGCAAACAAAGAAATATAGCATTCATTGCTTATCGCCCATTAATGAGGGGGGACATAGTAAAAGATGAAATAGATATACTAAAAAAATTAGCTGAGAAATACGGAAAAACTAATGCGCAAATAGCACTCAATTGGCTAATTTCAAAAGATAATGTAGTAGCAATACCAAAATCTGCAAAATTAGAGCATCTGCAGGAAATCTCTGAATCAATAGGATGGAAAATGTCAGATGAAGACTACGAATCTTTGAACAATTTAAATTTAGAACAAAAATGAAGAAAAAGAAAGTAATAATTACAGGAGCTGCCGGCTTTGTTGGACTAAATCTTATAAATTTAATTGACTCAAAAAAATACAACTTAATTGTCATAGACAAGAATGAAAATAATTTAAAATTTATTAAAGAAATTAAACCTGAAGTTAGTTTAATAAATGCAAATCTTGCAGAGATTAAAAAAACATGGGCTAAATATTTTAGTAGAGCAGACTGTGTAATTCAACTGCAGGCGCAGATATCTTCTCCTAAAAAAGAGGACTACATTTTTAATAATATCAAAACTGTAAAAAATATTTTAAAAGTCTGCAAGAAATACAGAGTTAAGAATCTTATACATGTCAGCACAACAGGCGTTATATCTGCTGCCAGAGACAATTACAGCACAACTAAAACTATTGGAGAAAAAATAGTTAGAGAAAGTAAAGTTCCGCATTCTATTTTAAGACCGTCTATGATATATGGATGTTACGAAGTAAAACACCTTGGCAATTTAGCAAATATCCTGGATAAGACGCCAGTGCTCCCATTTCCAGGCAATGGAAAATATTTGAGACAGCCAATCTATGTCGGAGACCTTTGCAAAGTAATTCTTAAGCTAATTGACTCCAAGCCCAAAGGACAGGTTTATAATATAGTTGGCAAAGAACAAATATTCTTTATAGACATGATGAAAACACTTACTAAGATAAAAAATCAGAGAAGAATTTTTCTGACATTGCCAATACCTATTTTTCTGCTTTTGCTAAAATTATATGGTGCAATTACAGGAAAAAAGCCATATCAGGATTCACAGTTGAAAGCATTAACTGCTGGAGATATTTTCTCCTCTGGAAATTGGGAGAATGAATTTGGAATTAAGCATACATCGTTTAAATATGGGGCTAAAGATTATATAAGCTCTGAACATAAAAGATATTTAGAAAGAATGCTAAAATGAAAACTGTTATTGCAATACTTGGAAGAAATGCTGAAAAAACATTGGAAAAAACATACTTAGAAATCCCTAAAAATTATAGAAAAAATGTATTCTTATCGGACGATAACAGCACAGATTCTACGTTGGAAATTGCAAAAAAATTAAAATTAAAAGTGTATAAAAATCCAAGAAAAGGAGGGTATGGAAGTAATGCTAAAAATTGCTTTAACTCTGCGATAAAAGAAGGAGCAGACATAATAGTTATATTGCATTCAGATAATCAGTACGATGCCACTAAAATACCTGCGATGGTTAAGCTAATTGAAGAAGAAAAAGCTGATTTCTCTATAGGTTCGAGAATGATTGGCGCCAGAAAGGGTCTAAACAATATGCCTTTGTATAGGTATTTGGGAAATAGAGGGCTTACAATATTTGAAAATCTTATTATGGGCACAAAAGTTAAAGACTTCCATTCAGGGCTTATGGCTAT
>ERZ1292625.522-Hain-H41-01um-R1-522-length-57803-cov-17_pt1 | contig 57803 bp, 66 predicted proteins | sample MGYA00564400_ERZ1292625 | MGnify/ENA primary metagenome ERZ1292625 (study PRJEB36523, sample SAMEA6512639) | groundwater metagenome | collected 2019-01-08 | study: AquaDiva: Metagenomics assemblies of 32 groundwater samples | reverse complement strand
CTGCGCCTACTGCGTCGGCACCGGCCTCCTCGTCGGCTCCGTGCTGGGGCGGGAGGTCAAAGACGACCACGATCAGGAGTGCTAGCCCATGAAGAACCTCATCGCCATCCTCGGTTCCTTCCTCCTCCTCGCGCCAGCGCAGGACGTGGTACGCGGTCAGCAGAAGGTGAGCACCACGGCCGGCGGCTTCGGAGGCACGCTCAAGACGAACGTGCGCTTCGGGCGCGGCATCGCCTCGCTCGGCGACCTCGACCTCGACGGGGTGCCCGACATCGCTGTGTCCCAGCACACTGACAACGACGGCGGCCTCGGCCGTGGGGCATGCTGGATCGTGTTCCAGGACGCCACAGGCGCCGTGCGCGCGCAGCAGAAGATCAGCGACACGGCCGGCGGCTTCCTCGGCGTGCTCAGGAACGGCGATAGCTTCGGCTTCTCCGTCGCCGGCATCGGCGACCTCGACGGGGATGGAGTCCCCGACATAATCGCTGGCGCGCCCGATGACAATGACGGCGGTCTCGATCGAGGAGCCGTGTGGGTGCTGTTCCTGAATCAGGACGGCACGGTGCGCGCGTTCCAGAAGATCAGTCAGACCAAGGGAGGCTTCGTCGGGTCGCTCGTCAACGGCGACCACTTCGGCCAGTCGGTCGCGTCCCTCGGCGACCTGGACGGCGACGGCCTGCCCGAGATCGCCGTGGGCGCGCACGGCAACGACGACGGCGCCCCGGACGCCGGGGGCCTGTGGATCATCTTCCTGCGCGCCGACGGGACCGTCCGCCGCACCCAGGAGGTCGCCTCGTTGCTCGGCGGCTTCACCGGACAGCTCGATGCGTCCGACCGCTTCGGCTTCACCATGGCCTGGCTTGGGGGGGGCCAGCTTGCCGTGGGCGCGGACCAGGACGACGACGGGGGATCGAACCACGGCGCGGCCTGGATCCTCTCCTTGGACGCCCTGGGGCTCGTCCAGGGGCAGGCGAAGATCAGCTCGACCTCCGGGGGCTTCACCGGGGCCCTGGACGTTGAGGACCGCTTCGCATCGTCCCTGGCGGCCCCCGGGGACCTGGACGGGGACGGCATCGGCGACCTGTCGGCCGGCGCAACCCTTGACGACGATGGTGGCCTCGACCGCGGCGCCGTCTGGATCCTCTACCTCAACCGCGACTCCACCGTGAAGGCTTCGGCGAAGATCAGCTCGACGCAGGGCGGGTTCACGGGCACGCTCGATGATGACGACCGATTCGGAGTGGCCGTCAGCCCCGTGGGCGATCTCGACGGCGACGGGCGGCAGGAGCTCGGTGTCGGGGCTTCGCGCGACGACGACGGCGGCTCCAACTTCGGCTCGTACTACGTGCTCTTCCTGTGAAGCCCATCGCCATCGTCTGCCGCTGGATCGACGCGCGCGGCCAGATCCCCTGGTGGGCGCGCAAGCTCTGGCCGACGCTCCATTGGTGCCTGGAGCAGGACGGGCTGCTCACGGACGAAACGCCAGACTTCTGCCATTGCTTGACGCCGACCGACGGTGACTTGGAGCGCTAGATGCTGACGCGTGAGCAATTCTCTGCGCTCTTGGCTAAGTGGTGCCACACGCCAATCCCGCAATGGCCGCAGAAGGTTGTCCTCAGCATGGCTCGCTGCGCCGAAGAGATGATGCGCAACGGGGAGCCTCCTCCCGGAATGTGGACGACGGAGGCCCAGGTCCTCCGCCGCGCGACCGAGATCAAGCGAGCCAAGACCCTCAAGAACTCTCAGCGCAGAATCGAGAAAGAGTTCGGCAAGCCTCCGCCAAAGGGATAGACTATAGGTCGCCGCGTAGCGCTCCGCTGCTCGGCCAACCCGCAACGCAGGAGAAGTCATGGAGAAGCAAGCACGCCAGGTCGTCCTGGAGAACCTCCCTCGGAGCCTCAAGCTCGACATCCCAATCCCCGAAGGAGGCGGCGTCGTGGTCCTCCAGGGCCGCAACGGGACTGGGAAGACTCTCGCGCTCGAAGCGGTCGAGGCGCTCATCACCGGGGACGGGCAGGTGGCCGTCGCCGAAGGGTATCCCACCGCCCGCGTCGCCGGGCTCGGGGCTTCGCTCACGGTCGGCCGCCGGAAGACGCGCTCGGGCGAGCTGGAGATCAGCCACCTCGCCGGCACCGACCTATCGATCCTCGTGGATCCAGGTCTGCGCGACCCGATGGCCGCGGACGCGCGCCGCATCAAGGCCATCCTCAGCCTGTGCGGGTCGAGCGAGGACCGCCCCACGCTGGTCGGGCGCATCCTCGAGGGAGTCGAGGGCGGCCCAGGGCTGATCTCGGCCGCCGCGATGGCGACCTCTGATCTCGTCGAATTTGGCGCCAAGGCCAAGCGCGAGATCGAGACCGCCGCTCGCGCCCAGGAGGAGAAGGCCGCCGCACTGGCATCAAAGGCCGAGGGGCTCGACCGCGCGGCCCAGGGCTTCGATCCCGAGGCCGCCATGGACCAAGGGCCGCTCCGCCTCGCCGTCCAGGAGATCGGGAAGGAGGCCCTGGCCTGCGCCGTCGCGGCTTCCACGGCCGCCGCCCTGCGCGAGAAGATCGCCGCGACCGCCGCTGATGACCCCGCCAAGGCGATCCAGGAGCTGGCCACGATGGACCTGGACGAGATCCAGCTCCAGGCCCAGCACGGCCTGGCGCGCGCCGCCGAGCTCGAGCACAAGCGCCAGGCCGAGGCCGCCATGGAGAAGCTGCGCGACATCCGGGCGCGCCGCGGGCCTCTCCAGCGCCTTCTGGAGGCCCAGGAGGGCCTAGCGCGGCATCGCGAGGAGCTGGGCAAGGTCGAGGGCAAGGCTTCACAGCTACCAGAGATCGAGGCGCGCCGCGCGCAGCTCCAGGAAGCCCTGGAGAACGCCACCAATCACGTCAGGCTCGCGGCCCTCGTCTCGGAGGCATCGAAGCTCCGGACCGACGCCGGACTCGTCCTGGCGCAAGGGGACAGCCTCAGGGGGGCCGCCGCGCGCATCGATCCGCTCCTCTCCGAGCTGATCGGGGAGCACTCCAGGAAGCTCGGGCTCTCGATCGACGGCGGGGTGCTCTACGTCAGCGGGGTCGAACGCGCCGGCGAGCGCTGCCCGTTCCGTGAGCTCTCCCATGGGGAGCGCTGGCTCGTCGCGATCAACCTGGCCTCCGTGATCTGCCCCGGTGGGCTCTTCGTGTGCCGGCAGGAAGCCTGGGAGGCCCTGGACCCGCAGAACCGCCTCGAGGTCTCCAGGATCGCTGCGGCGTGCCGCGTCGTCATTCTGACCGCCGAAGCGACCGAGGATGCTCAGATCGTCGCGCGCCTCGCTGAGAGCGGCCTATTGGCTCAGGCGGGGCTCTTGCCGACGCTCGATGAGCGGATCCGCGGCGAGGCCACGATCGACCAGCTCACCGGGTTCCCTGTGGAACATCTCAGCCCCGAATCGGCAGGGTGATCCTTCTCCGCTCCCTGCCTGGCGGCCAGCGCTTGCTGCATGGCGTTGGCCGCCTCTTCTTGACCCCTCCGTCAAGATGATCCGCGACCTCGCCGTGAAGTCCCACTTCACGATCCGTGAGAATCCGCTTCACAATCCGTGAAGCGCACCACCAGATCCACCGTCTCGCATGCGGCCGAATGCGATCGCATGCGAAACGAGACCGTTCGCTTCCGTCCGATTCGTGCTACCCTCCCCAATCGTGGGGATCTCCATCCACACACCAGCTCCCGACGAACCCCAGCCGCCTTCCAACGGGAGCCAGCGGCCGACGAACGGCACCGACGGGGCCAAGGCAGCAAGTCAGCCCTCCCAGGCCTCCGAGGCCGCCCCAGTGCGACCGGAGGACGGCGAGACCCCGAAGCTCCTGCCGGGCCAGTACCAGCCGGACCCGCTGAAACGGCCATGGATCGTCAAGTGGCGCGCCGGCTTCAACCCAGCCTCGCGGGCGACGACCTTCGGCACCGGGGCGCACCGCCGCTGCACGGCGACGAGCAAGAAGAGACAGGCGCGGTGCAAGAACCCGGCGATCGGCCAGCGCAACGTCTGCCGGTTCCACGGCGGCACCTCGGGGGCCCCGCTCAAGACCGGGCGCTACTCGAAGGCCATGACGGAGATGCGCGAGTCCTACGAATCCGCGCTCCAGGACCCCGGCCTGGACGACCTGCGCGAGCCGCTAGCGCTCCTGCACGTGGCCGTCGAGAAGTGCGTGGCTCGAGCTGAGACGGGCGACTCCCCGGAGTTCCGCACGCGCGCCCGCTCGCTCTACCGCTCGGCGCGCGAAGCTCTTGCCGCCGGCGACGGGGCTGAGGCTGGCCGAGTCATGACCGAACTCGGGCGGCACCTCGACGTGGGGGTCCAACACGACCGGGCCATCGCTCGCATGGTCGAGACGGTGGTGGCCTTCGGGCAGCGAGTGGAGAAGAGCTGGGACATCCGGCTGGCCAAGAAGCAGGCGATCAATGCCCGCGACCTGCTGGCTGTGATGAAGCGCTTCCTGGACGTGGTGATGACCGAGGCCGGTGGCCTGGTCGCTCGGAAGGTCGCCGAGTCCATGCGCCGGGAGATCCTGAACGCCCGCCTGCTGCGCTCAGAGGGCGGCATCGGGGCGACGGACCTGGAGGACTTCGGGGTGCCGGAGCCTGCCGTAGGCACCAACTGAGGCCGCGTCTGGGCGCCGCTAGCCATGGCTGATCCCCTGGCCATCTACGCCGACATCCTCCTGCACTGCCTGGACCCGATCGTCCAGGAGCTCAACGTGGGGCTGGAGCGGACGAGCGCCATCGCTCCCCCGGACGAGCAGCTTCTCCCCAAGCAGCGGGATTTCGTCGAGGCTCAGGACAAGCACGTCCTCTACAGCGGGGCCTTCGGGGCCGGGAAGACGCGCGCCCTGTGCGTGAAGCTCAGGGAGCGGGCACGGCGTCGAGGAGCTCGGGAGGGCTTGTGCCGCAAGCGTCTCGTGGACCTGAAGGCGACGACTCTGAAGACGCTGCTCCAGCCTGAGGGAGACCTGCCCCCGGTGCTCATGCCGGGGACCTACACCCACAACGCCACGAGCCGCGAGATCAGGATTCACGACGGCGGTGAGATCGACTACTTCGGCATGGACGACCACGAGAACCTCGGCTCGCGCGGGTTCACCGGGATTGCCATCGACGAGGCCGCTCAGACCAGCAGCGACGACTATACGTGGATGATCGGTCGCTGCCGGATCAAGGTGCGCGGCCTGGTGCGCCAGCTCTACGGCGCCACCAACCCCAAGGGGCCGCTCCACTATCTCGCCGTGCGCTTCGGCCTGGGCGGACAGGAGGCGATGCCGAACTGCCGCGCCATCGAGACGAGCACGGCCGACAACACCTTCCTGCCCCTCGACTACATCGAGGATGTTGGGAGCTTCACCGGGGTTGCGCGCAAGCGGAACTTCCTCGGCCTGTGGGTCGGCGCCGAGGGCGTGATCTACGAAAGCCTCGACAAGAACATCCATTTCGTGCACCGCGACGCACCTCGCAACGTGCGGCGCTTCATGGCGATCGACGAAGGGATGGTAAACCCCTTCGCGATCTCCTCGGCTTGGCTCGATGGCGACGCACGCCTGCACGTCGATCAGGAGCACTACCAATCGCGCATGCTCCCGCGCGAGAAGGTAGATACCGTGGTGGCTCTCGGTGGCCGCGAGGCCGAGCTGATCTGGTGCGACCCATCGGCGACCAGCCTCATCGCCGACCTACGCAACGTCGGCCTCCCCGCTGTCGAGGCGGACAACGACGTTCTGGCGGGGATCTCGCGCGTCCAGAAGCTCCTCGACCTCCTCGGAGACGGGCGCCCGAGCCTCACCTTCGAGCCCACTCTCACCTTCCACCGCAAGGAGCTCTTTGGCTACGAATGGGATACCGACCGCTCCGGCGCCTCGAAGGACCAGCCGAAGAAGAAGAACGACCACCTCTGCGATGCTCTTCGCTACTTGGTCTCTGGCGTCGCCCAGTCGGCAGTGGTCCCGCAGATCCAGTTCCTCGATCTCGGCCCTGGCTGGGGGAGCAGGATCTAGCCAGGGGCTTGAACTTCCATAGGCTCCGGTGCTCTCCTCAGAGCGATGCGTCAGCTTGCGAAGGGTGCGCAGCCTCGCCCTCTAGTGCGCGCGGTCCCTCGTGGCCAAGGGACATGGGATCCGCCCGACCCAGGCGGCTCGTTCGCGTTCGTCGAGGATCAGCTTGCCGAGGCCGTCAGGAAGAGCTTCGGTGGATCATCCTCCTCGACGAGCTTGCTCCAGACGTTGCGCCTGGCCAAGCAAGAGCTGCTGACCCAACCCTATCGCCAGAGCGCGATCATCAACTCGTGCGTCAAGGTGACGCGCCGCGCAGTCCAGCAGCTTCGCCCGAAGCTCACGGTCGGCGATGGTGACGGGGCTGAGGAGGACGTGACGAGCGAGCTCTGGCAGCTCATGATGCGCCCGAACCCGACGCTCTCGCGCCGCCAGTTCTGGGGCCTCGTGACGACGTACTACAAGCTGGCCGGCGGGTGCTTCCTCTTTCTCTCGCGCGTTCAAGGCGAGGGCTTGGGGCGCCTCACGTTCCCGGTAGCCGAGACGACCCCTGGCGTGATCGAGTTCCCCGACGAGATGTGGCTCGTGCGCGAGGATCTTGTGCAGGAGGTCGTCGATCAGAAGACCGGCGTCGTGACACAGTGGGAGTTCGACGCGGTTGGTGGCGTGGTGCGTTATCCAGCTCACGCAGTCGTCCATCTCTACGAACCCGATCCAGCTAACCCACTGCGCGGGCTAGGTGATCTCCAAGCCGCCCACCGGAGCGCGACCGTCATCTTCCGCGCCGAGGCGTTCGACGACGCTCTGCTCCAGCATGGGGGGCGTGTCTCGGGTCACCTGGAGACGACCGGCTTGAATATCGGCGAGTCTCAGCGCCGCGCAATTGAAACGTCATATGCCGAGCGTCTCTCCAAGCCGAGCGAGCACGGCAAGGTGTCGCTGCTCCCGAGCGGGATGAAGTTCGTGCCGAATAACTTCTCGCCCGTGGACATGGACTTCCAGAATCTTCGGCTCTGGTCGCGTGACGCTGTGATGATGGTATTCGGCGTGACGAAGCCGCTGCTCTCGATCACCGATGACGTGAATCGCGCTAACGCAATCGAAGCCAAGCGTGTGTTCTACGAGAACACGATCATCCCATTCGTCGAAGACGTAGCCGAGGCTTTTCGCGAAGAGCTGATCATGCGGCTTGGACCGGAGTACGCGGAGCACTACCTCGTCTTCGACTCGTCCGGCGTTGCCGCCCTGCGTGAGGATCAGCAGAAGCAGATCGAAAGCGCTGGCCGGCTCATGGATCGCGGCGTCACGTTGCGCGAGGCGAGCGAAGCCGTGGGCCTGGAGATCGACTGCGAAGGAAACGAAGTCGCCGACCGCCGCTTCTTGATCTCGACGCTCAAGCCGATCGAGCAGGTAGACGCGCCGCCGCCTACTCCGAGCGCTCCACCTCCGCCGAGCGCTTCTCCTGCGAGCCCAGCGGCGCCAGCAGATCAGGCCCCGCCGCCGCCACCTCCGAACGCGGAGATCGATGCCGAGATACGCGCAGCGACCGCACGGCAAGTGCGGATCGAGCTCCGGAATCAGAAGCGGCTCTCGCTCGAAGCGATCGGGACGAAGTACGAGAAGCGCCTGGCGCGTGCGAGTCGCGACGTACTGCGCCAGTTCCTCCTCGCCCAGCGCAAGAAGCTGCGCGAGCTCGCCGCTCACGCTGGGAACAGCCGGGCCGCGACCAACGGATCGGTGGTCGATCATGAGCACTTCGACCCCGAGACGCGTGAGTGGACAATCCTCCGCGGGATCTCACAGGCCGAGGTAGACGAGCTGATCGTCCAGAATCAACGCGAGTGGGGTGAGCAGCTCTGGGCTCGCATGAAGCCGATCCTGGAGGACGCGCTTCTCGAGTCGGCGCAGGACGCCGCGGACGATCTCGGCACCGGCTCCGCGCTCAGCGTGCGCTCGCCTGCCGTGATCGAGTTCCTGCGGAAGAAGGAGATCCTGCTCGTGGAGGGTCCGATCCCCTCACTCGCGCAAGAGGTTCGCCGCGCCCTCACCGCGGCCCTGGCCGACAGCTCGGCAGGGGGCTCGCTCGCTCAGCGCGTGGCCGAAGTCCTCGACGAGCTCGAAGACCAGATGACCACGCTGCTCGGGCGCACGGGATTCCGCGCGCAGATGATCGCACGCACCGAGGTCGGCGCGGCCACCAATGGAGCGCGCTTCGAGGAGTTCAAGGCGCAGGGGATCGAGTTCCACTCGTGGCTGTCCGCTGGCGACGAGCTGGTGCCGGTGCGTGAGTCGCACGCGATCGACGGCCAGACCGTGCGAGTTGGAGATCCGTTTACCAATGGCCTGCTCGTGCCGAATGATTCAGGCGGGCCGCCAGAAGAAGTTATCAACTGCCTGCCCGGAGATCAGTTCGTCTCTGGACTCGTGCTCGGCGCGTCAAAAGCCTGGTACGCGGGGCCGGTCGTGGAGATCGAGGCCGAGCAGGGGCACCGGCTCACCCTCACGATCAATCACCCCGTACTGACCTCGCGCGGCTTTGTGCGCGCTGGCGCGCTTCGTGAAGGCGACGACGTGCTCTGCGACCGCGGCGATGCTGACGGGCGTCTTGCGCGTCGGCAGGTACAGGATCAGCAGCGACCACCCACGATCGAGGAGGTCTTCGATTCGCTCGCGGCGCAGGGAGCCACTCGGCGTCATGCCCCAGGACGCCGCGACTTCTATGGCGATGCGCGGTTCTTCAAGAGCCAGATCGAGCAGACAATAGCGCCCGGCGTCGAGCGTCACCTTGAACTGATGGAGGAACGGGAGGCGGTGCTGCTCGCGCAAGGCGAGAAGAAGCTCGACCTCGTGCTTGCCAACGCGGCCGCCCGAATGTCCGCGGCTTCGACACATGCCGCCACGTCGGGCTTTCCACGCAGCGCGCAGTTGCGCCCGCATAGCCTTGGGCGAGGCGCGCAGTCGGCGCCATTTGATCGTCTCGGCCTCGCTCGCGGTGCGCAGCGTACGGCCTGCGGCCTTGAGCACGCGAGCCATGACGTAGCGGGTCGAGCCTTGCTCCTTGGCGATGGCGTTCAAGCTCGTGCCGGCATCGAACGCGGCGACGATCGCCGTGGAGTCGAAGCGCAGATGCTTCGCACCTATGCGTTGCGCCTCGGCGCAACCGCGGACCTTGCCACCTGCCTTGCGAACCCACCCCGCGACCGTGGTGGACTTCACGCCCAGCTCGCGACCGATCTGGAGCGCGGATACCCCGGCCGCGTAGCGCCGCACCGCGTCGTCGCGCTGCGCCTTCGTCATTTCGAGGGCCCTGTATTTGACCTGCATACCGTTCAAGGCTACTTCGCCGCTGGAGCATCGGCATCGATAATCTGCCGAAACTGCCGGTGCAAGTCGCTCCCGGAGCTACCAGAATGAAGACACTCGATATCGCCGAAGCCGTGCAATCCGCTTTTCGCACTGAGAACGGACGCACGCCGGCTTCTCTGGCGCACCTGCTCGGTGTCGCGAGCGCTGACGATGCTGGCGAGCCGGGCGTGCGCGCCGCTCCGATCTACCACCGGCGCGAGAACCTCGCTGGCCCGGTGGACATCTCCGACGACGGACTCACCGCGCGCACGTTGGACGAGCAGCCGAACACGATCCGCTGGGTGCTCTCGGACGAGACGCCCGACCGGATGGGCGACATCATTCGGGCGGCCGGCTGGGACACGCGCAACTTCGCGAATAACCCTGTCGTCCTCTGGGCGCACGACTACTCGAGCGAGCCGCTCGGGCGGATCACCTCGCTGGAGAAGACCATCGTGCGCGGAGTTCCTGCTCTGGTCGGGTCGGTTGAGTTCGCGGTGGACGCCAGCGAGGTAGCAGCTCGGCGCTTCCGGCTTGCCAAGGCGGGGTTCCTGCGCGCGGGCTCGGTCGGCTTCCTCCCGCAGGAGACCCTGAACGTCGATGATCCCGCCGAGCGCTCCAGGCTTGGCCTTGGCCGCCACGGCGTCGTGTACGTGAAGCAGGAGCTGCTGGAGTTCTCGCTCGTCCCGGTGCCGGCGAACCCTCAGGCGACGCAGCTCGCGCTCAAGAGCGGGCTCGTGGACGCAACCGACCTGGAGTTCTTCGAGGCCAGACTGGCGGAGCAGAAGCAGCGCCAGGCGAAGGCTGCGGAGTCGCTGAACGCGAGCCTGACCCGCTGGGCCAAGGCTCCGGACTATTCCACGACGACCGGCTCGACATGCGCCTTGATCATGGACGCACATCGGGGCGCTGCATCCACGGCCACGGACCAGGCCCTTGCGCCGGCCCTGGCGAAGGCGCTAGAACAGTTGGCGGCGGGGCAGTCGGCCCTGGCCCACGCTCTCACCGATCTCGGCGGGCAGCTCATCGAGTTGCGGAAGGCGATCGCCACCGCAGCCGTCGAGCGTGCTGGTGCCGGACCCTCGGTCGCAAAGGTTCCGCATCACGTATCCGCCGTGCTCGACGCTCTCGATAAGGCGCAAGCGCGGCTCCGAAAGCCGGGCTAAGCCCGAGAGGTTCACATGGTTCTGGCTACCGACGAGAAGGACTTCGGTGTCCTCGTCGAAGGGCGGCTCAAGGAACTTGAGACCACGCTCGTCAAGACGATCGAAGAACGCACCAACGCCATCGCCACCGCCAACGCGGCCGAGGCGAAGGCAGCCGAAGAGCGCATCACGCGGCTGGAGGCCGGGATCACCAAGTCTCGCGGCTTCCTGCGTCAGCGTCAGGCAATCAGCCTGCCGGGAGTCGAGATCGGACGCGGCGAGAGCGAGCGCTTCTCGTTCGCGCGCGCCGTCCAGCTCAGCCTCGGCATCGGGAAGCAAGACGATCCGGAGTTCGGCTACGAGATGGAAATCTTCCGCCAGATGGCGAAGAAGGACCACTCGGGCATGCCGGCTCGGATGCGGGGCGTGATCGAACGCACCTCGCAGAACACCTCGACCGGGCCGCTCGGCGGGTTCCTGGTCCCGATCGAGCTGATGACCGACATCATCCCCGAGCTCGAGGCTCAGTCGATCAACGCCAAGCTCGGCGTCCAGCAGCTCTTCGGGATGACCGGGGAAGTCCGCTGGCCGCGCGAGGATGGGACGCTGGCAGCTCAGTACCTCGACACCGAGCTCGAAGCGACCGGGACCGAGACCACCACGGCCTTCTCGGTCGTGAAGGTCCGGCCTCACGTGCTCGCGGCATTCGTCCCGCTGACGTGGGAGATGGTCTCCCAGCCGGCTATCGCCATCGATCAGTTCATCCGCAACCGCATGGCGGTCAAGATCGCTCTGCGCGAGGACCTCTCGGTCTTCAAGGGCTCGGGAGCGAACAGCGAGCCGACGGGCCTCCTCGGCCTGACCGGCAATGACGTGATCAGCACAGTGGACTGGGGCACGATCGCCTGGGGCACGGACACGACCAACGTGCAGACGGTCTCTCGGCAGCTCAAGCGCATGATCGCCAAGCTTGCGAACGCCAACGCGATGGGCGACGGCATGGCCTGGGCGGGCAGTCCCGACGCGATCCTCGCGATTGGGGAGACCAAGACGACCCAGGGCAACCTGGTGTTCACGAGCGCGCAGGACACCTTCCTGCCGCGGATCATGGGCTATCCCACCCAGATGACGACTCAGCTCGACGACGCGGCCAACACCGACGAAGGGCTGATCCTCGGAAAGTGGAATGAGATGGCGAATGCTCACTTCTCGACGCTGGTCTTCGCGGCTTCGGGCGAGACGGGCACCAACTTCCTCCAAGCCCGACTGACGCTGCGCGCCCTGATGGCCCACGACATCGTCGTGTTCCACCCGAAGGCGTTCTGCCAAGGTCTCAACGTCGATGTGACCGCGGTCCTGTAGACCGAGGAGCACCAATCCAATGAGCTACAGCTACCATCCCAGTGACGTCCTGGAGCTCAAGCAGCTCCATGCCGACACCGTCGCGGCAGCCACCGTCAACAGCGCTGGCTTCGATGTGTCGATGTTCGAGTACGTGCTGTTCACGCTCTCCATGGGAGATGGTGACACGGCACTCGCGTGCAAGATCCAGGAGTCCGATACGTCCGGCGGGACGTACACCGACGTGACTGGAGCAACGCGCTCTTTTGCTGCCACCGATGACAACAAGACCGGCGCGATCGTCGTGCGCTGCCACGGCCGCAAGCAATTCCTGCGCTTGAATGTCGTCGGCACCGGCGGCACCAGTTCTGTCCTCGTGGCGGTCGCATCCCTGATCGGCCCGAACAACACGAAGGCACTGAACGCGCTCCCCACGGCAACCTTCCTCACGGGCGCGCTGGCCTAGTTCCGGGGTTCTCTCTCCTGCTGGGCGAGGGCCGCCACTGCCAACCTGCGGGCGGCGGCGGCCCTCATTCTTCGAGGTGTAGTCGATGGATTACGAGCCGACGGAAATCTTCCGCGTGCGGGCAGGCGGCTCGCTACGGACGCAAGACGGCGAGGTCTGGGCGAGCGAAGGCGAGTGCGTCTGGATCGATCCGAACGACGCACAGACGACGGCCATGCTCCACGGGCAACGCAACATGCTTCTGTCCGTGCCCGAGGACGTAGCACGCACAGTGGATCTCGTGCGCCGGCCGCCTCATCGGGCGCGTGCGTTCACGGCTCCGGCGGCACACCGCATGATCGCGACTCCTCCCAGTGCGCGCGCAGCCGACCTTGGCGTTGATGACTCGGCCGCCGAAGGCGACGGCACTGGGCCCTGAGCATGACAATCATCCCCGCCACGACAGTCGCGCGCGTGAGACTCCTGCTCGTCAAGAGCGGTGCGGAGGATGACGTGCTGCTCACGAGCATGATCGCCGCGGTGACGCTCGACATCGAAGCCTTCCTCGGCTACCCGATCTCGAAGGAGGTCCGCACCGAGGAGTACACGCCCGACCTGAACGGTCACTACGTCTTCCTGCGCGTGCTTCCCGTGGACGGGATCACGGAGGTTCGCGTGGATACCTCGTGGGTCTTCGGGAGCAACTCGATCGTCCCGGCGGACTTCTATCGGCTCGATCGCGAGGTCGGAGCCGTCTTCTTCACGAGCGAGCTTCCCGAGGGCTTCCGCACTGTGCGGGTGACCTACCTCGCTGGGATCGCGACCTCGACCACCGACCTGATCAACGTGGCCCCCGACATTGCGATGGCCGCCGACCTTCAGGTTGCAGAGGAGTGGCGGAGGAAGAACGACCCGGGCTCCACAGGCCGCCAGGGGCCGCGTGGTGGGCATAGCTGGAGCGGTGAGCTGAGGATGCTCCAGATCGTCAAGGACCGGCTCACGCCTCGCCGCCGGCTCACCGTGGGGAGCATGTAGCCGTGGCCGATGAGGTCCGCTTCTACGTCGAGGCCCAGGACCTCCTAGCGCGGCTTGGCGCGCTCGCCGACAAGCCTGCGCTCGACCGGATCGTGTCGCGCGTTCTCACGCGCGCGGGCGCTCGAGCGGACCAGACTCTCTCGCGGGGGCGCTTTGCCCCGTTCCGCGGCAGCTCCTACCCGGACAAGCTCCAGATCCGCACTGGCGATCTCCGGCGTTCGATCGGAAGCAAGGTCGAGCGCACGGCGGACGGCCAGCTCCTCCGCGTCGTGGCCGCCACGCGCTATGCGCGGCTCCAGGAGGAGGGCGGGACGATCAAGCCGGTGCGCCGCAAGTACCTCACGGTCCCCCTGCCTGCGGCCCTGGCGCCCAGCGGGGCGCTCTCCGGGCGCTTCGTCCTGCGGCCCGCGGCGCGCGGCTACACGACCGACGAGGGGCCAACGTTCATCCGCCGGAGCAAGGCAGGGAATCTGCTCGTCTTCGTGAAGCCCAACAGCGGCGGCAAGCCATACCCGGTCTATGTGCTCAAGAGCAGCACGACCATCCCGCCGCGCTTCCGCTTTGCGCGGACATTCAGCGAGAAGGTTCTGCCCAAGGCGGTCGAGGACTTCAAGGTCGCGCTCGACCGGCTCGTGACGACTTCACCCGCTGGGGGTTCTTCTCCCGCTTCTCCTCCCGGAGGAGGCGCACCGTGACGACCACCTTCGCCACCCTCAGCGGGCCTACCGCCTTCCCTGCCCAGGTGAAGCTAGCTCGCCGCGCCGTGCGCTCGGAGCCGCTCAGCGGCCAGATCGTGCGCCGGCAGGTCCAGTCGAGCTATGCGCGCTCCTCGACGCAGCAGGAGATCCGGCGCTGGGGGGTGACCTTTGGCCCGCTGACCACGGCGGAGCGTGACTCCGTGCTAGCGACGTTCGATGCGGCCCAAGGCCGGGCTCGCTCAATCCTGTGGACTCCGACGAGCGAGGGCTCGCCGATCGCCGTTCGCATCGTCCAGGACACCCTTCGCCTTCGCTGGCTCTCCGCGACGTGGTGGGAAGCCACGCTGGAGCTGGAGGAGGTCGCCTAGGTGCCGATCTCGTCCGAGCCGGTCGCGCAGCTAGTGCTCGCGGACATCGCGGCCACGCTGGCCTTGATCGCCGGCGCGCCGAGCTACTTCAGCACGGTGCGCAAGGTGCTCGTGCCTGGCTTCACGCCCTTCTCGGCGAATGAGTACCCGGCAATCGCGATCGTGCCTGAGGGGACGACCGACGACCAGACCGAGATTCACTACGTCCAGGCCACGCGCTGGGACCTCACGATCATCGGCATTCTCAGCGGGCGAGACGCCGTGCCCTTGTCGATCCTGCGCCTTGTCCGCGACATCCACTTCGCTCTGATGCTCGACCCGCGTCGCGGGAACACCGCCGGCAACGCTCACGCCGTCGATACCAAGTGGCTCGGGTGGACGCCGATCCCGCCAGCGGACGACGCCGACGAGCTCGCCTTCGTCGAATGCCGCATCCAGGTCGTGTTCCGCACGTCCGATACTGATATGACAGTGCAAGCCTAGGAGGCTCGAACCATGCCGTTCACAACCAAGCGCCGCCGCATCTATGCGAAGACCGAAGCCGTCGTCGGCACAGCCGAGACCCTGGCGCTGTCCGACAACGTGCCGCGCATCCGCAACGCTCGTTTCCGGCCGATCAGCCTCCAGGTAGAGCGCAACATCGTCCGCACGACGTTCACGCCACTGCCGAAGCTCGTTCCGGGGCAGACCATGATCGAGCTGACCTTCGAGGCGGAGATGGGTGGTGCCATCACGAATCCGAAAGCCGTCTTCGACGAGCCCAACTGGTCGAAGCTGATCAGCGCATGCGGGCTCAAGCACGCGAACGGCAAGGGATTGACGATCCCGGCCTCCGGTGCCGGTTCGGTTGTGGGCGGCCCGTTCCGCCATGGCGAGACGGTCACACAAGCGACATCCGCTGCAACCGGAACAGTCGTCGGCGACACCTATCTCGGTCAAACATCGCTGTTCGTGCGAGCGATCACTGGCACGTTCAACACGACCAACGTGATCACGGGCGGGACGAGCGCGGCCACATGCACGCCGAGCGGGGTTACGACGAACAGCCTGAACTCGTGGCGACTCAACTCGGACATCAATACGTTCGATGCGCTGACGATGGCGCTACAGATCGACGAGAACCCTGGGAAGTATCTGCGCCTCAAGGGTTGCCGCGGCACGGTCAATTTCCAGTTCACGCACGGCACGCCGATCATTATGGAGTTCACGTTCCAGGGCGTGCTCGTGTCGTACACGGAGACCGCGCCGACTGGGACTCTTCAAGACAGCCAGCTCGTTCCGCCGACGTTCTTCAACACGGCGTTCACCTTGACGGATGGAACGCTCGTCCTCGACACGGCGACGGCCAATAAGCCGACGCTGAGCCAGATGACGCTGACGCTTGCCAACGCCGTATCGCTGCGCGAGAACAGCGCAGGAGCACCGCAAGGGATCGACTTCGCGGTGGTGACGAGCCGCAGCCCGACGGGCAGCTTCAACCCCGACGAGGTGAACGCCTCGGTCTACGACTTCGCGGCGTCCTTCGCTCAGGGTACGGTCAACCGGATGATCTGCATCGTCGGCTCATCTTCGGGGAGCCGCTTCGAGTTCCGCGTGCCAGGCATCGTCTACGCGGGCCTGACCGACTCCGACCGCGAGGAGGTCTACATCATCGATGCGAGCTTCGAGATGACGAGCGGGAACTACACTCTGGGCGGAGCTGGCGCGGACAACGAGCTTGTGCTGCTCGGGACCTAGGGATACCCTTGGGCCATGCCTATCGGAATCAAGGCGAACGAGACGTGGCGCTTCCAACTCCAGTGCGACCGCAAGCCAGACGGCACGCTCGACCCGACCGCTACGGTCTGGATCCTGAGAACGCTCTCGGCCACGGCGGACGCGCGCGTGCGCGATGCGCTCGCCACCGTGATCCTCCCGCGCGCGGGCGATGCTACGGACGCCCCGCAGCGTGCGCAGTTCAACTCGGGTTCGCAGATGCTCGAGATCCTGCGCGAAGGGCTAGCTGGCGTGGAGAACTTCTTCTACGCCGACGGCACGCCGGTCCCCTTCGAGGCACGAAATCTCTCCAACTTCCTCACCGCGCTCTCACCGGAGCATCGGATCGAGCTGGCCAACGCCATCACGGAGCGCACACAGGTCCCAGCTTCCCTGGGAAACTGATTCGCGTCCTCGTTCGCCTGGCGTGGGGCGAGGACGTTCCCGACTGCCGCCAGTGCTGGCGCGCCGGCGAGGAGTCGCTGCGCGCAGAACTCGGCTGCGATGGCGAGGCCGAGCGGGCGCTCTTCTGGACGACTTGCGGTGCGTGCCGCGGGGTTGGCCCGTGCGAGACCTGCGGCTCGACCGGGCGTGCCGAGTTCCGCCGCTGCCCTCAGCGCACAATTGCACTGGCCTCGATCGACGATCGCTCCTCGCTGGAGCGGTGGTGGCCGAGCTACCTGAGGCTGTCCGAGCACGGCATCCTGCCGGGGCCAGGGGGCGGAGATGACCAGGCAGCTTCGTTCCTCGCTGCGTGCACGATCGCCGATGAGGAGCGTGCTACGATCGACCGAGAGCGCAAGGAGAACCTCGCGCGAGAGCAGTCTCGCGCGCAGATGACGGCGGCGGCCACCAGGGCAGCCGGGAGGAAGCGCTAGTGCCTCCGGCATCGACGACGCTGACGGTGGTCCTTCAGGTGCGCGACCAGCTCACGCGCGCGGTGACGGGCATTCGCACCGCCGTCCAGGGAGGCTTTGGAGGGCTCACGTCTGGCGTTCGATCGCTCGGCGCGGCATTCACGTCGTTCCTATCCGGCCCGTTTGGAGCGTTCACTGCGGCACTTGGCCTGAATCAGATCGGCCAACTATTCGTCGCGAAGCTCCGTGAGTTCGCCGTCGAGTTGGTCCAGCTCGGCATCGAAGCCGAGGCCGTGGGGCGACGCTTCGCCGCGGCATTCGGAACCGATTCGGCCACCGCCACGAGCGCACTTGGGACGACCGCCGATGCTCTTGGGCGCTCTGTCTCTGACCTCCAGCAATTTGCGACCGGCTTCGAGCAGGCGGCGCGCGAGATCGGCGCGACCGATGCGCAGGCACGGGCGCTCGCCGTCACACTTGCGCAGCTCACGCCTGATCTTGCCGCGTCGGCCGGCGCGACAGACGCGAATGCTTACGAAGCCCTGCGCAGTGCAATCCTCGGCAGCACGCGGAGCCTGCGAGAGTTCAATATCGTACTCACGGAGGAGGAGGTCAAGGCGGAGGCCGTACGGCTTGGGGCGAGCGCAACGGCCACGAGCTTGACGTCGCAGCAGAAAAGTGTGGCGAGCCTTTCGCTGATCTTCAATGAGTTGAGCGAGCGCCAAGGGAGCGCCGCCGATGCCAGCGCAACATTCGGCGGCAAGCTAACTGAGCTCCGCGCGCGGATCAAGGACGTCAAAGATGATATCGCACTCCAGCTCAATATACAGCTTGCTGCTCTAATCGATGAACTCGGGGGCGCTAAAGCGATTGCCGAGGAATTGCGTGCGCCGCTTCAACTCCTTGGCGCTGGCTTCAGCGAGGTGGCTAAGGCCGTTGCGATCGCGTCCGAGACTATCGACGTATTCACGTTTCTCTATAAAGAGGCGAAGAGCCTGGTTACTACGGGCGACTTGGCGCTGGCGCCTGCGTTCGACTTGGGGCGTGCACAGTTGCAGCAAGCGCAACGCGAGGCCGACGCTCGCGTGCTAGAGACTCAGGTAGCTGTGCCAGCGGCAACCCCGCAGGCGCTTACAGCTCTGGCTACAGCGGCCAACGCTACCGCCGCCGCTCTTAGTAATGCGGCAGTGAAGGAAGCGCTCCTCTTCAAGACGTTCGCCGACGCGCGCGATGCGTTCGGCACGACGATCCCGAAGAGCTTCGACCAGCAGCGCCTATCGATCGAGGCCCTCACTCACGCGCGCGAGCAGGACATTGCGATCATCGCGCAACAGCTCGGGCTGTTCCCGAACCAGGTCAAGCTGCTGCGCGACCTCAGCGATCAGACGAAGGCGCTCGCCCTGGAGGAGGTCGATCTCGCCCAGGCTCGGCAGGCGGAGGAGAACGCGCGCGCCGCGCGGACGCTCCAGTACCAGGATTTCCTGCGCCAGAACGCGACGGTGCTCCAGGGGCTCCAGGCATTCGGCCGAGGCTTCGAGGACGCATTCGTGAGCTTTGCCACTGGAGCTCGGACGGCCAAAGAGGCGTTCAGCGACTTCGCGCGCGGACTGCTCGCCGACATCGCGCGGCTGCTCATCCGCGGCTTGGCCCTGCGCTCCGTGCTCGGCCTGGGTGGGGCGCTTGGGCTCGATTCAGGCTTCCTCGGCCAGTTCTTCGGCGGGGGCAACGTCACGAGCGCGAAGGGCAACGCCTTCGATGCCGGCCGGGTGCTTGCGTTCCAGCGCGGTGGGATCATCTCGGCGCCCACGCTCTTCCCGCTAGGGCTTGCCGGAGAGCGCGGACCGGAAGCGATCCTTCCTCTCCAGAGGGATGGCTCCGGCAACCTCGGAGTGCGCTCGGCGGGCGGCGGTGGGGGCGGTGTCAACGTGATCATCAACGTCAGCGCGGTCGATGCCCGCTCCGTCGATGCCCTCTTCTTCGATAGACGCGAGACGCTGCGCTCGATCATCAGCGACGCGCTCGTGAGCAGCCCGGCGTTCCGCGGGGCGATCCAGAACACGAGGCGGTAGCGATGGCGTCCCAGGTCCTTCCGAAGGATGACGACTTCGCGGCCGGCTCGCCCGCCTATGGCGGGAGGCTCTGCCTCTACCTAGGGTGCCGAGCCGCCACGGTCGGTCCGACGGGACAGAGCCAGCGTGGCTTCGAGATCGGCGAGTTGCACTCGGGCTACCAGACCATCGATCCTCAGGGCGTCCAATCGACTCCAGCCGCGTTCACTGGCAACGCCGAGACTCAGGGGACGGAACTTCGCACGCGCGGCGTGGTCTTCCGGCGCCCGTTCCAGGCCGACGTGAAGGTCTCGCAGGTCAGTGTCCTCAAGATCGTCGCCGGCATCCCCGACTTCACGAACGTCGCGCCCAGGGGCGTGCTCGCGCGCGTGCAGGCAGGAAGCATCGCGGCCGACAACTCCGTCGGTGTCCGTCTGGAGAACGTCTCGGCCTACATGGCGAGCTTCTACCCACGCGGGACGGGCTTCGGCTCGACGCTCTCGCTCGATCGCCTGAACGCCGGGGTATTTACGAACCTGGCCAAGCTCGATCTCGATGACCCGACCTCCCGCCTGCTGAACTACCTGCTGCCTGCGACGATCTCGCTCGACTGCCGCGCAAGTGGCGCAGACGTAGCGCTCATCGCGACGTTCTCCGGGCAGGGCGCGGGTACGACGACGCTCACCTTCACGGATACCTCAGGAAGCAAGCTCACGGCCGCTGGGCGAGCGGGCTTCCTCGCCGGCAGGGATCGCACGAACAGCACCGAGTCGGTCAAGGTGGTCGATCTCGTCTCGTCGTTCACGGTCGAGGAGATCGGCGTGGGGGTCACGCTGGTCGATCTCTTCCAGCGCTACCAGCTCGGCGGCTTCGCGCTCTCCCAGGTCGATCAGTTCGGCGTTCAGGGTCGCCGGCTCGAGGGCTGGGGCTTCTGGGACAACTACTCGAATAGCGTCGTCTTCGCGAAGCGCGACACTGCGGCCGACCGCGTGAAGTGGACGGGGCTTGGCACGGATGTGAACGTCCTGCGCGGGATCTGGAGCACGCGCGCCGCGACCGATCTGCGCAGCCAGCGGCGTAGCATGGTGTGCCAGATCAGCGCGCAGCCGAGCGTTGGACAGTTCGGGGTCGGCGTCGGCCTGCGCGGGTCGCAACCGATCCCGACCGATGCGAACCCTCAAGGCTCACCCGGCTTCCCTTCTGCGACCTGCTACTACTGCGCGTGCCTCGTGGCAGCCGGCGGGACGACGACGCCAACATTCCTCGTCTACTGGATCTCGAACGGCGTGAGTGTCGGGCTCGCTGCCTTCGCGGACGCCGGCTCGACACACTGGCCTGGCTACGCATCGGACTTCACGCTCGACTTCGAGGTCTACAACAGAAACGACGGGACGCTGAACGGCCCGACGCAGATCAAGCTGCGGGTGAAGAAGGGCGCTGGCGCGCTCACGCAGGTTGTCCTCGTTGCCCCGGACGGCGGGCTGCCGCCTGGCGTTACGATCGATGCCTCCGGCACGGTCCAAGATGCAAGCGTGGTGCGGATCTCCAGCGGCTCTGGCGAAGCCCCGCTCGTCTACAACAGCCTCGGGGCTACTGTCTTCGCGACGCTCGACACTTGGAAGGAGGAAGCGCTCACCGGCACGACGCTCCCCGACCGTGACCAGGCGAGCGTAGCGGTCCAGGGTGAGGGCACGGCGGCTACGTCGATCGACGGCCTGATCGCTCCGGAGTTCCCTCACGAGATCGAGCATGCATACCACACGCGCGAGATCGAGATGGACAGCGGGCACGTCCAGCGCGTCGCCGTTTTCCAGGATGCGCTGGGAGCGGGGATCCGGCGTCGGCGCTGGCGCTTCGCGCGCGGCGGCCTTCCAGTCTCCGAGCTCACGCCGATCCTCGACTTCTGGCGCGCGCGCAAGGGTTCCGAGGAAGCGTTCACCTACACGCCGCTCGAAGGTGGAGCCGCTGCGAAGGTGCATTTCGTCGATGGCTCCCTAGACTACGCGCTTGAGGTCTATGGCGCCTGGCGCCTGGCATTCGAGCTCGAGGAGCTGCGATGACGACTCACACGCTGGAGCAAACGAGCGCATACGTCTGGCTCTACACGATCGACATCCCGTCGGTGCCGCTCTCGAAGCTGAGGCTCGCGGCATACCCCGAGGCGTTGACCTTCGAGCGCGATAGCGCGGGCATCGCGATCCCGTACTCCCCTTTCGCGATCGTCCACACGGGATCGCAACTCAGCACGGACGGCTCGCTGCCCACGGTGACGATCACGGCCCAGAACGTGACGCGCGAGATGAGCGCGGAGCTGGAGGCTTACAACGGCCTGGAGAACAGCCGAGTGCGGATCGTCCTGATCGAGCGCATGTCGCTGCCAGACGGGACGCCGATCATCGATGAGGTGTTCGAGGTCCTGCGGGCGGAGATGACGGAATCCACTGCTTCGCTCGTGTGCGGGCAGACGAGCGCCTACGGCACCAACTTTCCGAACCGGCGCATCGCTCGCGACTTCTGCGCGCACGACTACGGTGGCGCCGAGTGCGGCTACGACACGACCAGGGGCGGGGCGCTCCAGACCTGCTCGAAGCGCAAGGACGGCGCATTGGGCTGCACCGAGCACGGGGACGACGAGGTGGCAGCGGGCCTGCCGCGCCAGCACCCAGTCCGGCGGCTGATCTTCGAGGGCGTGCTGCGGAACAGCGGGGTGGGTGTGGCATGACCGCTCCCGCCGTGGACTGGACCGATCTCCTGGCGATCCCCTGGCGGGAGTGCGGCGACAACCCCGGGGAGGGCCTGGACTGCTACGGGCTCGCCAGGATCGCCTGTGCACGCCTGGGCAAGCGCCTGCCGCCCTGGGACGAGATGATCCAGGAGGGGGCCGACAGCGTGGCCCAGCGCGTCCTGCGGCTAGAGTTGGCCGAACCAGGGGACGTGATCGTGTCGCGCCCCTCCAGTGCCCAGCGGCGGCACATCACAACGGTGGTCGGTCCAGGACTCGGACTGACGACATCCCAGCGCGGCCCCTGCCTTGTCCGTCTCGGGCTGCTGCGGGGGGTGCAGTCGATCTGGCGGCTCCGGCAAGCTGAGTTGCCGGGGCGGCAAGCGGCGGTGTCCGCAGTGTCCGGGGCGGCAAGCCAGGTGTCCGCGGATTGGCCCGCGCCGGCCGAGCGTGGTGCCATCGCGTGATCCGGGTCGTCACGCTTACAGACCCCCTCGGCGAGGGCAAGGAGATCCGGCTGGAGCCATGGGCCCCCGGCGCCTCCGCTAGGTCGCTCGCTCCGGAGCCCGAGGGCTGGGGATGCCGTCGCAATGGCCTGCTCCTCCTACCCGAGGAGTGGGACGAGCAGCTCGCCGACCAGGACACGCTGGTCTTCGCTCTGCGGCCTGGGTTCGTGGCGGCCGGGAGTGCCTTCGCTGTGATCTCGCTCGAGGCCGGCACGATTGGATCGATCGCGACGTTCGCCGCGCCCTTCGTCAACGCGGCCATCCTGAGCTTCGCTATCCGCTTCCTTCTCGGACCAGGCAAGCGACCGAGCGTGCGCGGGGACCAGGAGAGCGCCACCTACGGCTTCGCGAACCTCTCGAGCAACGCTCGGCTCGTGGGCACGCCGATCCCCGTGGTCTACGGCTCGCACCGCGTTGCGCCGCCGATCATCAATCAGTACGTCCGGAACTACCTCGACGCGACCGGCACGCCCATCAGCGACCTGCTCGTGTTGCTTCTCGTCAGCGAGGGTCCGATCCTCGCCATTGGCGGCAAGACGGCCGACGGGGGAGCGTTCACGAGCGAGGCGGGGGATCTCCCGAGCGGAATCCAGATCGAGAACCAGCCGGCCGAGAACTTCGTGGGCGTCGAGGCGCACGTCCGCCTGGGCGGGATCAACCAGACATCGATCCCGGGCTTTGCGCAGCCGGTCAATCAGTACGGCGTGAATCAGGTGCTCCGCCAGAGCGCCACCAACGTCCCGCCCGAAGGAGCAGAAGCGACCGCGGGCGTCTTTCCGTCTGGTGACGCAAACATCACGAAGTGGGACACGGCGATCAGCTACACGATGGGCGAGGTCGCGGATGGCTTCACCGCGGTCATCAGCTTCCCCGCGGGTCTCTTCATCACGAGCAGCTCGGGCAACGCGAACGCGAACGACGCCAGATTCCAGATTCGCTATCGGCGCGTCGATGGAGGCGGTACTGCGTTCGGCGACTACGTCGTGCTCGCGCCCGAGCCGACGATCTCGCTCGCGCGTCGTTCCGCCTTTGCCCTGGAGTTCTCCCACGACTTCTTCTCGACGACGGGCTTCGTGCCGCAGGGTCTCGGGCACTTCCTCCAGATGCCCGTCGCGCACACGGACGTTACCTACGACGCGGACGAGACGAAGCTCCCGGCTCCTAGCACTGACGTGCTGGAGTTCTCCTGCGTTGGGTGGTGGCGCAACAAGGAGACCTTCTCTGCCGGGACGAGTCGCTACATCTGGAGTTGGACAGACGCATCGACTGTGACTAAGGGTTTCGCGCTCTACTTCGCGCTGTTAGTAACATCCGGAACTGTCGTTCTGACGACTCCGACGATTCGCTTCGGCACAGGCGCTACCCAGAAGGAGGTGGCATTCGACGGCTCACTCGCGAGTGCTTTCGGTGTGTCGTTCTTCCGCGACCTGACCAATCCGCACCTGTGGGGGTTCACCTATCGCGCGAACGTGGACTCCGCTGGCAACAGCCGCTTCCGCCTGTTCTACGACGGCGTGCTGGTCCAGGAGAAGCTGACCCTTGATCGCGCGGCTCACGCATTCGAACAGCTCATCCGCTTGGGCGCACGCTTTGACGGTACGCTCGACTTCGTCGGCGACGAGGACGACACTGAGTTCTTCTCGCGCGAGCTGACGCCCTTCGAGATCGTCTCGAAGTGGAACGCGGGGAAGGGCGCGCCTGGTGCTGCTGTTCAGCAGGGGCTTCTCGTCGGCTTGCGCTTCGACACGGAGATCGTGAGCGGAGGCCGGCGCTACTCGCCCGAGGTCTATGGACCGGGGACGAACGCGGCGACGCCAGGGGTCGATCTCGGCGTCTCTCCGGCCGGCGGGACTTCGCCGACCATCAGCACGGGCACCAACTACGGTATCGTGCCGACGCCGGAGTCCGGCACGCTCATTCGCGAGCGCTTCCTCATCGAGATCCAGCGTATCAACGGCGAAGACGGGGTGACGAATCCCGCGCAGTCTGATCAATCCGATTGGTCGATCATCCAGCTCCGCACCTACGATGACTCGACCTTCCCAGGACTGGCCCTGCTGGCGCTCAAGATTCGCGCGACCGATCAAGTGAGCGCGGCCCAACCGCTTCTCACATGCCTTGCGGATGGAAGATTCGTGCCGGTATGGGACCGATCCGATGCAGCGAATCCCACACTCATCCCGACGTTCTCGCGCTCGCCTGCGTGGATCGCCACGGATGTCGCGCTCAACCGACTCTACGGGCTCGGCGAGTTCTACACGGCGGCCACGCTCGACCTTCCATCCTTCGCGGCCTTTGCCGATTGGTGCGATGAGCTGGTGTACGACGGCGGCGAGCGCCTGACTGTGCTCTCGATCTTCACGGGCGTTGGCGACCCGACCATTCCAACCGACTACATCGAGTTCTTGGTGGCATCACCGCTGCCGAGCAACTGGCCGAGCACGACGGCCGGCTTTGCTGACACTGGCGTGTGGGCCGCGGTTCTCGACGGAGGCGGCTCGCCTGCCCCGCCCGCCTGGCTCGCCAAGCATATCGGCGTCGCCTATCCCATCCGCAGGGTTGGCGAGGTGCCCGGCAGCAGCATCAGCTTCATCCGTTGCGAGTTGCCGGTGAGCGACGGTGTGAATGCTGCCTACCAGCCAAGCTCCGGAATCACGGCCGAAGCGCGCGAGCCGCGCATGCTATACGACGGCGTGTTCGATCGCGCCGAAGTTCCGGCGTGGGAAGCGATCCTCGACATCCTGCGCACGGCGCGGGCTGCGCCGGTTCGCCGTGGGGCGCGTATTTCCGTGTTCTTCGACGACGTGCGCCCGACGATGGGCCTCACAGGGATGGCCGCGATTGTCGCTGGCAGCTTCCGTCAGGAGTTCTCAGAGCAGAAAGACCGGCCAAACGCCGTTCAGATCGAATACTCGGACGCGAATCAGAACTACGAACGAGTGACGGCGGAGCTTGAGCATCCGGATCTCACGGACCCGACGCGACAATCGAGCTTCCGCTGGCGACGTTATGCGCTGGAGGGCGTCACGCGGCGATCGCAGGTCCTTCGCCACGCGAAGCGCGACCTCAACGTCGCGAAGCTCATCCGGCGCCTCTTCGAGTTCGAGATGGCGCTCGATGCCGTCTACTTCGGCCCCGGCGACGTGATCGCGCTCTCGCACGATGTCCCCGGCTTCGGAGTTAGCGGGCGTCTCTGGGCCGACGCGATCGTCGAGAACCTCCTCAGCAAGGCCGAGACTTTCTCCGCCTGGTTACTCGGCACCCACGCCGTGCTCGCAGTCTCGACGGGTACGGCGACGCCCCTTGGCATCGGCACAACGTGGAAGCTCGCAAGTGCTGGCGGTGCTTCAGGCGAGGCGACTTGGCACCTCGGGGCCGGGGCGTGGCCGGCGGCAGGCACGATCCTTTTCTTCGGCGCCTACCTGAAGCAGGGCACGGCGCCCGACTTGGCGTTGCAGGTGTTCGACGTGGACACCGCGACACAGAGGCGCGCGACCTTCGCGTGGAGCGGCTCAAATCTCACCGTGGTCTCGTCGAGCACCGGCGTCACAGCCGCGGTGTCCAACGCTGGCCTGGCAGCTGGCTGGTGGCGGGCGGGCTGGTGGTACACCGTCACCTCGGGCGAAGAAGGGCACGACCTGGAGGCGTACGTGCATCTGCCGATCACGGCGCCGTTCGCGTCGAAGGACGTGGAGGTCTTCGGCGCTCAGCTCCGCACGGGCGGCTCGACGGGCACCTTCCCTGCGTACCGCGCGAGCCAGACGATTCAACTCGACCGCCCCGTGATCATCGCGGCGGCGACGGCATACCAGGTCCAGATCGAGGGCCAGACGAGCAACTCGCGCGCGACCGTCGCGGTCGAGGTCGGGATCTCTGTGCCTGGCACCTACGCCACGGGTGCGGTGCTCGTGCTGCGCGAGACTGGATTCGGGTTCTCGCCGGCGGCGCAGGACAAGTACGCCTTCGGTCGCACCGATCTCGGCGAGACGAAGCTCGTCGCGATCCTGGAGACCGTGCTCGACCCGCAGAAGATCACGCGGCGCATCAAGGCCGTTGAGTACCAGCCTGCGGTCTACGACGACGACTTCGGCACGCTTCCGCCCTCGCAGAGCGACATCCCGTTGCCGGGGTCGAGCGTGCCGTCGCCGGTGGTCGGGCTCTCGATCCAGGAGGACACGGCCCTGGGGCCCGATGGGGGGCTTCGTGTCGGGGCCGTGGTCTCCTGGACTCACCCAGCCGAGACGTTCGGGTCGGTTCTCGGCTCCCGGGTCTGGGTCTCCGCAGGGCATGGCTCCAACGTGGGCGCCGAGCTCCTGGCGGAGGTTCCGGCCGGGGTCACGAGCGTCAGGGTCGCACATCCCTTTGAGCGCGACGTGGACTACGTGCTCTCCGTGCAGGTCGTGGGGCGCAGCGGGATGGCCGTCTCGCGGGACTTGGCTACGCGCGCCACCTTCCGCCCCTCGGCGCTCGGGCCTTCGCCTGGGGCAATCCAGGGCCTCTCAGCGCTCTCCGTCGGCGAGGACGTGCTCTACACCTGGGACGACCCCGGGGCCACGGCCGAGGGGGCTTCGGTCGAGATCCGCCGGGGGGGGTGGATCCTGGGCGAGCTGATCGGTCGGGCGCCCGCGCGCGCGATGATGCTCGGGCCCACCCCGGACCTAGTGACCGGACCCCTGGGCGCGCTCGGTGTGCGGGCCCCGATCTACGCCCGCCTGCGCGCTGGCAACGGTCAGTACGGCCCGGCGGCCCGCCTCGACGTGGACCTGACGATCCCTGGCGCCGATAGCGCAGCGCTCGACGTGCAGCACGAGGATTCGGGGTGGACGGCGACGAAGACAGCTCTCGCCGTCGGGAGCTATCCGGCGAGCACGGCTGAGGAGGCCACTGGCCTCAAGCCTCTCGTGCCGTCTGGCGGCGGGCTCACGCACTCCTACGACTTCCAGACCGGTGTGCTTCCGACAGCGGCGTGGGGGTACTTCCATGTCGCCTACGAAGCATTCCAGATCCACCCCACGACGGTCGCCGAGCTCGATCTCCTGGGGCCAGTAGGCGGACGCGAGCTCTCCCAGTGGACCGCGGAGGGCCCGCTCTACATGCGCGCGGGCTACCTGGCGAACGGCTCGGCGCACGTCGATGTCGTGGCATCCGCGAACGCCAGCCCCGGGAGCGGCTTCTCCGCGTTCCGGGCCGGCAACTACCGGATTCGCAGCGCGAAGTGCAAGCTTACGGTCGTGAGGCCGAGCACCGCGCACAGCTTCCGCATCCGCCGTATGGCCGCCCGCTTCGTCCGCTCTGGCGAGGACCAGTTCCTCACCCGCGGGCAATGGATGGGTGCGCAATGACGGTCGCCGGCAAGATTCTCGCGGATGGGCAGCTCCCGACGACCAAGACGGCGCTCTACACCGTGCCGGCGAATGCGACGGCGTTCGCCCCGTTCTTCAGCGTGCGTGTGATCGCTGGAGCTGCAACGCAGACCGTGCGGTGGTTCTTGAAGAAGAGCGGCAGCACGTCGCGCGAGCAGCCGCAGGTTGTCATTGCAGCGGACGAGAGTGCCGATCTGCTCTATGGCGATCGTCGCGCGACTCTTTCCGCTGGCGACGTGATCGAGGGGCAGACTACGACGGCGGCGAAGGTGGACTACGTGATCTCCGGCGGAGAGGATACCTAGGTGGTCAAGGTCTACGACGCCAACGGAGTCGTGAAGAGCACGCCTGGTGGAGGAGGCGGAGGCGGAGCGCCCACGACTGCGGAGTACCTCGTCGGCGCGGCGGACGCCACGCTGAGCGCCGAGCGCGTCGTGACGGACACGGCGACCGTCGCGTGGGATCTCGCGACGGCCGCTCAAGCGAAGGCGAACGTCCCCGATGCGAGCTTGACCTCGGCGAAGCTCGCGGCGATGACCTCGGCGCAGCTCCGTGGTGTTCTGTCGGATGAGTCGGGCACTGGCGCGGCCTACTTCCAGGGAGGCGACCTTGGCACCCCGAGCGCAGGCGTCGGCACGAACCTCAGCGGAACAGCGGCGGGGCTCACGGCTGGCACAGTCACGACGAACGCCAACCTCACAGGGCCTGTCACCAGCGTCGGGAACGCCACGACGATCGCGGATGCGGAGCTGGCTGCACTCGCTGGGCTAGTTTCGGCGGCCGACAAGCTGCCGTATTTCACTGGAGCTGGCACTGCGGCTCTCGCGGACTTCTCGGCTGCTGGACGCGCGCTCGTGGACGACGCAAGCGCTTCGGCGCAGCGCACGACGCTCGGTCTGGTGATCGGGACAGACGTTCAGGCCCAGGATGCCGAGCTGGCCGCCATCGCGGGCCTGACGAGCGCGGCCGACAAGGGGATCCAGTTCACCGGAGCCGGGACGGCATCAACCTACGATCTCACGGGGGCGGGGAAAGCTCTCCTGGACGATGCGGATGCGGCTGCGCAGCGCACGACGCTAGGTCTCGGCACGCTGGCCACGCAGAGCGGCACCTTCTCTGGTACGTCCAGCGGGATGAACACGGGCGATCAGGCGTTATTCAACCAGACCATCGAGGATGAGGGCACTCCAGTCACTCAACGCTCCAATGTCAATTTCGCTGGAGCAGGAGTGTCCGTGGCGGATACTGGCGGAAAGACGGTCGTGACGATCCCCGGCGGTGGCGGTTCGCCGCCGACCGGGACCGGCTTCCGGCATGTTGTCGCGGGGGTCGAGGACGCGGCATCGAAGCTCGTCGATACCGCCGACATCAATGCTGCTCAAGTCACGCTCGCCAAAATGGCGGACCTTGCGCAGGACCTCTTCATCGGCAGGGTGACGGCTTCTACTGGCGTTCCTGAGACGGCGACGATCACGGCCGCTGCTCGTACCGTGCTCGACGACGCGACGGTTGCCGCGATGGTGGACACGCTCGGCGGCGCAGCCTCGACCGGCACTGGTGGCCTCGCGCGGGCAACTTCGCCGACTCTCGTGACGCCTCTCCTGGGCACTCCCACATCCGGCGTGCTCACCAACTGCACCGGCTACCCGGTGCGGAGGGACGTCACCTACATCTCGCTAGAGGCGTCTATCACGTTGACCAACATGCCGTCTGCGGTGACGCTATTCGCTGGCAACACTCAGGGCCGCTACATTCCGCGCCTCGACCTCACGCCGTACACGCAGGTCCGCATGTGGCTCTTCAAGGCTGGCACCGCTGGCTCGGCTGGCAGCAAGGCGATCCTGCGCTACTTCACGAGCCAGAGCGCGACGGCGAGCGATTACCTCGACATCGGCACGAGCGAGGTGAGCGTGGTTCTGACCGGCACGAATGCGGCTCTCATCACGTCCTGGATCGACCTGGCGGCTGGCGCGAAGGCCGATGTTTTCCTGAACGTCATTACAAGTGGCGGCGATGGCGTAGTCGATCCGATCGTCGGGGGCATCGTGCTCCAGTTCAAGTAGCCGCATCTCCTCATCCCAAGAGTTCACATGCTATCCCAAGCACAACGCGACGCCGGCGCCTACGCACTCGGCATGTACGGGTACTCGGACACGACCGGCCTGTTGACTACGATCGCTGCCGGCACCGCAACGGCAGGCCACATCTGGTCGTGCCGCTGGGGCGACGCAACCAAGATTGCCCTGGTCACGCATCTCTCTGCCACCTGGCAGAACGTCGTCGGGTTCACAGCTGCGCAGGAGCTTGGCCTCTCCTTCCTCAAGATGAGCGGCTACACCGCGTCGCATACTGGCGGCACGGTATTCACGCCCACGGGGAATAACCTCAAGGTCGCTGCCGCTTTCCCGGATTCGGTGATGACCGATATGCGGATCGCCACGACGGTCGAGTTGACTGCGGGCACACATACGATCGACACGCATCCGATTGCGAATGCTGTGTACTCTGAGCTGTCCGCCGTGGCTACGGTCATCAAGTCTCCCTGGCGCATAGAGGTCTCTCCGGAAGCGCTCGCGATGCACCCAATCTTCTTGACGCAGGACACCGGGCTGCTTCTCCGCAACCGCGTGCTCATGGGAGCTGCCGGCACGGCCCGCGTCGTCGTCACGATTCACTGGATCGAGAAGGCCCTCTAATAGACGCGAGGCGCCATGGAATCCTGGTTCTCCGATTGGCTGCACACGCAAGGCGTTGCGATGATTTTGCTGGTCATCTGCATTGCGCCGCACGACTTCGTCCGCGCCGAGCAGCGCACTGGCGCGGCCGTCATCTTATGGAGGCGCTGACCATGTGGGACTGGCTCACCGACACCACGCCGTTCATTGCCCCGCAGGGGCCTGGAATGACTCCAGCGCTGCGGGCCGCGATGCACGGCGGCGGGATCGCACTCGCCGTCACCGCGCTCTCCGTCATGGTTGGATACTTCTTCCACGCATGGCGCTACCACAACACCGGGCAGTTGCCCGGCGACGTGCGCATTACGACTGCACTCTCCGGGTTCTTCCTCTTCGCGCTTGCCGCCTGCGAGAGCGTGGCGTCCTTCCTCCCCGATTGGCCTGTCTATCGTTTGATCGTCGCGCTGCGCATGTGCGCAGCCGTCGCCGGGCTGGCGCTCTCCGTCTACCTCTTCTTCCCGCGCGTAGTGAACGGCTCATGAGCGACGCTTCGATCGACGCCAGCAAGCTGCGCTTCCCGGTCCAGGCGCTAGTCGCCATCCTGGGGGCGTGCGTTACCGCCATCGGTCTGACGTGGTGGATCGCCACGAAGCTCGGCGACATCCAGGATCAGCAGAGAGTCGCGGAGGCCGCAACGGCCGAGGGGTTCGCTGACGTGAAGCACGCGCACGAGCTGCTTCGTCTCGAAATGCGCGCGATGCAGGCAGAGAACGTCCTGACCGAAGCCGAGTTCGATGCCTGGATTCGGGAATTTAGAGCCGCTACCCCTCCAGCCGAGAGAGATTCCATCCCTACGAGGCGACTATAGATGCATGCACGCACGCATCATCCTCGCGGCACTCAGTATCCTCTTACTCTCCGTTGGACTCGTGCTATGGCAAGTCCACGGGATCGCATCCGTCGTCGAGCGCGGTGAACATCCCCTAGAGGTCAACACCACCATGCAGATGCCCCCCCAGAACGTCCACCTCATGAAGGAGTGGGACTCCCCAGGCTGCGGCCATGTCGTCGTCGAAACCTGGTATCGAGACCAAGAGCATCCGAACGAAACCTACGCCGAGTTCGTCGCTCGGCACAACACGGCCGTCGCAGCCATGATGGTCTTATGCCCGGCAAGCTGACATGGAGCCACTGATCCAACAACGGCAGTATCCGCGATGACCAAGCTCGCCTACTACACCCCGCTGGAGCTGACCGACACGCTCGGCCTCTGGCGCGACAACATCAACTCCGCCCTGGGCCTGGCGCGTTTCGCCGCGGTGCTCGCGAAGAGCGCCGACTACACGCTCGCTCAGGATGCCGATGTGGTGGTGTGCGACGCGACGGGCGGGGCATTCACGATCACACTGCCGGCTTCGCCATCGACAGGCGACACCTACGCGATCATCAAGAAGGACAGCTCAGTCAACGCCGTGACGATCGGCGGGAACGGAAAGCTGATCAACGGCGCATCCACCGCGTCGCTGGCATCGCAGTACGCGACCAAGCGCGTGGTCTATACTGGTTCCGAATGGCTCATCATCTAGGAGGACCCATGGACATCAAGAAAGGTTGGACGACGAGCGAGGCCCACGTGACCACGCTCGCCGGGGCATCCGCAGTCGAGGTCGCCAATGCGGCGATCAGCTCGCCGGACCTCAGCATCGCGAAGGCGGCTGTCGCGTTGGGCGCGCTCGGTGCGCTCGCGGCACTCTCCTACGTCTACACGCAAGTGCGCGCGGCAGCGAAGAAGGTGGGGCCGTGAACAGGCTCGACAGTTCAGCCGTCACCTTCGGCGATCTCATCAGGGGAGTGCTGCTCATGGGCGTCATCGTGCTCGGGATCCACTCCTGCCAAGCGCTCTCCACGCCCGTCGCTCCTCCGCCCGGCTCGACCGAGACGCCCACGCGCATCGACGCTCCGGTCACCGTCCCGATCGGCGAGACCGGAGGTGCTGTCGTGGTGACTGCGCCAGGCACCGAACCGCGCCCTGTGACGGTCGCCGATCCTGCGATCGACGCCATCGCTGGCGTGGCCGGCGCGCTCGGCGGCAACCCGATGCTCGTCGGGGTCGCGTCCTCCGTGCTCCATCTCCTCGTGGGGCTCTTCCGCAGGAAGCCCAAGGCATGAAGCTCATCCTCTTCGAGGGCGTGGATGGCTGGCGCTGGAGGATCCAGGCGCGCAACGGCGAGATCCTGGCGACCTCCGAGGCGTACAGCTCGAGGGCGAAGGCGGTCAAGACGGCCGTGCGCGTCTCGGGATGCTCGTCCTGGCAGCTCGTCGAGCCGAAGCCAAAGCCTCAGCGCGGGGCGTAGATAGCCAGTCGGAAGCCCCTGGGGCGTGGCTCGGCGCGGAGCACCTGGCCGGGCAGCATCGATGCCATCAGCTCGAACAGGCCCTCCCTGAGACGAGCTGGGCGCACTAGGCGCTCGTCCCGGCTAGGCTCGCCTGCCTCGAGCGCGAGGGCTGGCCGGCGGAAGGCGGTCATGCGGCGCAGCACGAGCGCCCCGCCGGAGGCGCTGACGAGTGTATCCGCATAGCCGACCGTCTCCTCGGACCTGACGCGCCGGAAGAGCCGCTCGCCCCGCTGGCGCAGACCAAGCTTCTTCGCGAGCTCGCGCTTGAGGACGCGCCGGCAGATTGCGCTCTGCGGTCTACCAAGAACGTCGCCCCACTCGACCCACGTCTTGCCCCGCAGATCCGGTGGCGTGGCAATGGCGCCTGCGTGCGTCATGGCTTCGCGAGCTTGCGCTTCCCGGGCGGCGGGCGCAGGCGCTTCTGCTTCACCTCGCGCTCTCGATCCCAGTAGGGCGTCTTACACGATGGGCAGATGCACGGCAGCACCGGCCTACGCGGCGACCACTGATGGCCGCAGCGCAGGCAGGTGAAGCGGGAGAGTTCAATCGGGATTCGTCGGTCCATTCGGGGCCTTGCTTGTCGTGGTGAGTGCACGTTGGATCGCGGCGGCTTCGTCGATCGTGAGTTCGCGCAGGGTCTTCTTCCCAAAGGCAGCGCAGCGCGCTGCGAGGTCGTCAAGCTGTACCTTGCCCTGCGTGACCAGGCCATTCAATGCCGCGAGCTGGCCCTTGCCGATCGGGGCGCTGCCGGGGGCTGGCTTCGGGGCTTCGCTAGTGGCGACTTCCTTCGGGGCGCCGAGTGCATCGGCAACGCTCTCGGCTTGCTGCTCCTTGAGCGTGGGCGCAACAGATGGGGCTTCGGCCGTCTTCGCCGACTTCGCGCCGAAGAGGTCCTCCACGGTCGTCTCGCCGTCCTCGATCGCGTTGTAGAGCTGGAGCAGGCGCGTGCGGTGATCGTCTCCCCATGCTGCGCGCGGCGTGTTGAGGAGCACTTCGATCTGTTCGATCTTCACCCCATACTCGGCGAACGCGTCGGCGATCTTGGCCACCTTGCCGTCGTCGAGCTTCGTCGCGCTATTCGCGGCGAACTCCAGTTCGGCCTTGAGGCTCGGCGCCACGCTGCGCAGGATCGTGTCGCGAATCGTCTTGCTCTGCACGGCCTTGCACACGAGATCCGTGAAGCGATCTTCGGCGTGAGTGCGCATCTTGCCGTCGCGGCCTTTGTATGTGCGCGAGACCAGCACGCTCGCGCTGATGACGCGGCAGCGCTGGAAATCCGTGAAGCTCGCCGTCACGCGCGCGTTGCCATCGGGCAGAAGCGAAATCTCGGAAGCGATGCGGTTGAACCCGTAGGCTTCGGCGATCGCTTCCGCGGCGCGGATCGAGAGACCAGTGGCAAACACAGGCTGTCCCTTGTCGTCCTTGCCGACGGGCCGGCAGTAGATGACTTTCGCGGCGAAGGCTGGGAACGCCTTGACCTGGGCCGTAAGTCCGGCGCTGATCTTTTCGAGATCGCGTGGACGCGCTGATGCGGCGGCCATCAAGGTTTCGTTCTCCACCTTGATGAGCGCCACATCGGGCGGGAGAGATGTGATTGCTGCGACCGATTCCTGCGTGTCCATGAGAGTGCTTCCTGCTAGCGCTTAGCGTTGACGAATGGGCATGAGGTAAAGAACCCGCACCAGTTCCTCGAGCAAGCCCAGCTATCCGGGGCGGCCGGGACGAAGTTGCCTGCGGTGATGGCTGCGTGCATCGCGGCGATGCGGTGTCCGAGTGCGGTGTAGTCGGTGGCGTCGCGCTGCGTATCAAGTACGACGCGCTTCACGTCCTTCTTGAGCGCGACGAGCACGTCGAGCCGGAGCGTCGATGCTGGCTTGCCGGTGCGCGCTAGGTGCATCGCGGAGTAGACCGTGAGCTGCGTGGACTTGTCGGCCTCGTCGGCGTTGGGGCTCTTGGCCTTCGTCTTGAGATCGACGACGCGCTGCTGATCGTCGGCCAGGTCGATCACTCCGTCGAGCGCGATGCCTGAGACGCCCGAGGCAATCGAGATGCGCTCCTCGACGAGCACGGGCTGATACTCGGGAGCCTGGAGCTTCGCGTGGGCGCGCGCGAGTCGCACGGTGTCGTCCAAGGCTTCTCCGAGGACGGCATTGATGCCGCGCTCCTCTTCGTCGTCAGTGAGCGCCAGCTCGCCGCGGCTCTGCGCGTCGAACATTGCAACGGCCGAGGCCACGATCTCGTCCGCGGGGAGGTCCTCATGCGAGTCCACCTTCTGCGCGAAGTTGGTGCGTGCCCCCTCGTGGAAAGCTGTGCCGCGGATGGCCGCGACGCCAGGGGGGAGCCGATCGCCGACGATGTAGCGGCGCCGGTACTGCTCCCCGCAGCGCGAGAACATCCCGATTTGCGAAGCTGAGTAGTGCGGGCTTGCGTTCGGCTGGGCCATGCCTAGATCCTACCCTACCGGGGGTCCTCACGGGAAGCGGGAAGACCGAGAAGCTCATCAGAGACCACGTAGGCGATCGGCGCCCCTGGCCAGCGGAAGCTGCGCGTGAAGTCCTCGATCACGCCGCGCTCGGCGGATGCGGCGATCACGCGGATCGCTACCGGCACGTCCTGATCGTCAGGTCCAGGTGCTAGCGGCAGCCATTCGACGGCCATCGGCGCGCCGTCGCCGCAGAGGCCGCAGACGGGCATTGCGCCGCACATCGTCGGCGATTCGATCACGGCGAAGAGCGTGCGGTACTCCGCGGCGAAGGTGGCCTTGAGCTGACGGATCACGCGCGGCCCGGCGGCCTCCAGCGAGGCGAGGAATTCGGCGCGCGTCCAGTGAGGCAGAGCGTTCATAGGTTCTCCGAGAGAGGGAAGCGGGGAGGGCGCCCCAGTTGCAACACGCCGGACTCGGCGCCCTCCCCTCAACCCGGGATTGAGGCCGGCGTTTGACGATCACGGAATGAGCGGAGGGCGTCCTTGGCATCCCTCTTGCCATTCCCCGCAGCATAGATTCATGCGCTTTGCGAGTCGCTCCTTGCGGAGGCAGTCGTCGCACAGACGCGCGCTTACGTTGCGCGTCGCGGGACATCGCGTACATAAGCCAGCCTTGAGGCGGCGCTCGACATAGCGTTTCTGATTGGCAGCGTGCGCTGCCCGGCTTTCTTGCGCGTTCACGGCTTCTCCGCGGCTCTGGCCCGGCGCATCTCCGCGGCTTCCCTGAGCTGCCGCATCGCTTCGGCGACGGGGATCGGTTGATTGAGGCGGTTGCACTCCGGGCACGGCGCGGTCGCACCGGAAATAGAAACCTTGCCGCGCGATGCGCCGCAGAGGATCCCGCTGCCGCGGAGGAGCCCTCCCTTGATGCACGCGCGGTGGACAAGGCGTTGGTCGTTCATGGCGGTCATGGACTCACCTTCTGCTGATGCTCGATCGCCTTGACGAAGGCGGTAAGTGCGCTGATCAAGGCGCAGGCTTCCTCCCGCGTTACGGCGATTGCACCGATCGGGCAGGTATCTTCGGTCCCTCTCCAGATGTAGGCGACATGCTGTTCGCACGAGACCTGGATTGTCGGGGGCCAGCTCACGGCTGCACCTCTTCGCAGATCCGCGCGTCATCTCGAGTACCGTACTGTTCCATCGCGACTCTGTCGGAGTAGGTGCGCGTCAGGCTCCCGCTGCCGCTGAGACTCGCGCAGGCTCTACGGTCCCGCTCGGCGCACAGCTCGGCCGCTTCGCGCGTCCTGTGGGCGTGTCCGCAATCTCCGCGGACCGATCCAATGGCTGACCAGAAGAGGCGTCGCTGGGTGCTCACGGCTGCACCGCCTGCTCGCGCCGCAGGCCGAATGCCACGCCGTACCAAGCATCCCGGAAGCGTCCACCGATGCGGGTCCAGTACCCTACAAGCGACTCTCCCACCTGCGGGAGAGGCTGCTGGCGAGCCCATGCGAGGAGCTCCTTCTCCGCGTCCTCCTGGCACTCGCGGCAGAGCGCGGACATATCGCCGCAGATCCCCATCCGATGACGCGTTCCCGATCTGTCGCGCGCATCGCGACGACGGCGGGCGGCGAGCAGAGCCGAAGACGGTGTGTATGCGCTCACGGCTGCACCTCCTGCGCTGCCGTGTAGTTCGCGAGCAGCTTCATCGGTCTGTTGAGCTTGCATGGTGGTCTCCTTGGGTTCTCGGGGAGGGTTGCTTCCCCGACGCCCCCAATACTAGCGTACCCGTGGGGATAGTCTATCGGAAAGGCGAGGAAACGGAGGCGATGCCGTAAGGCTGGTGAAGAAGCGGACTTAGGGCGCTGGCGCATCATGGCGAATCCGGCTCGGATGCCTAGCGCTACGATGCAGACATGCCCCCCGCCGCGATTCAGAAGAATCCCCACGCCGTGGCGCTGGGCCGGAAAGGAGGGCTGGCGCGTGCCGCGAAGTTGACGGCGAGGCAGCTCCGAGCCTCAGCTCTTCGCGCTGTCAGGGCGCGGGAGCAGAAGCGCCGGAATCTTCTTCCTTCGACTTGATCGTAGCGCCACGATACCGCCATGGCAGGCGATTGGATCGCGATCCGCCACGGGCTCGACGAGGAGCCCGAGGTCATCGCGATGGCGGCAGCCCTCGGCATCTCCGAGGATGAGGTCGTCGGGAAGCTCGTCCGGTTCTGGACTTGGGTCGATCGCTCCCTGCCTTCCGGTGACGCTGCGAGCGTCACAGAAGTATGGATCGACCGTCACGCCCAGCGTCACGGATTCGCGGCAGCACTCGCGACAGTCGGCTGGCTCGAGGTCCTCGCGACCGGCGGCGTGCGCGTCCCGCACCACGACAGGTGGTTCGGCCGGAACGCCAAAACCCGCCTGCAAGCCGCCCAGCGCACCCGAGAGTGGCGTTCTAGGCGTCTGGGCGACCAGAAAACTGGTGACGATTCGGTGACGCTCGCGCCGTCACAGAAACATCACCACAGGACAGGACAGGACAGGACAGGAGAGAAGAGAGAAGACCCCCCCACCCCCCCCGCAGGTGGGCATGTCGAGATCGCGATCCCCGATGAGCTCGACACCACGGCATTCGCCGCCGCCTGGGCCGACTGGATCGCCTACCGGCGCGAGAGGCACCTCGCTGCCTGGCAACCGAGAACGGTCGCCGCGCAGCTAGAGCGTCTAGCAGCCCTCGGCGAAGCCAAGGCGATCGAAGCCCTCCTGCAATCGATCGCCAACGGCTGGCAGGGCGTTTTCCCTCCCAGCGCGACGAACGGCGCAGCCAAATCCTACGTCAACCCACGGCACAAGAACCCGCACGAGTGGCCCGAACCCGACATCCCCTACACCCTGCCCTCCAGTAGGCCCAAGAAACCCTGATGCGTCCGAACTTCTCAAAGCGCCACTGTGATCGCGTCAACTCTGGAGGCCTATCATGGCCTGGCAACGCATTCCAGATCGCCCTTGATGCGCTCAAAGACGAAGGAGGAGCTGCTCTTCTCATCGGCCCGCGGGGCACGGGCAAGACGCAACTCGCAGCAGCACTCACGCTCAAGCTCATTCGCGTCGGGACCATTCCGAGCTACGCATACTGGCCGACGCTCAGGCTCCTCGACGATCAACGCGACTGGTATCGCGCCGAGCACGACGCGACGGCCTCATCCCCGCTCGACCTCGCTTACTCGACGCCGCTCCTGATCCTCGACGAGCTTTCAGTTGGACCAGGAACAGACTGGGGGACGGCGAGGCTTGAGTCGATCATCGACCAGCGCTACGGCGCCATGCTCAGGACCATCCTGATCGGCAACATCTCTGCGGCCGATCTTCCGCGGGCGCTCGGCGATAGCGTGGCGAGCCGACTAACGGAGATTGCGTGCGCGATCGAGTGCTCCTGGCCATCGTTCAGGTTGGGCGCTACCCTCGGGGGACGCCCATGAGTGAGAACGACTACGCCGACTTCATCGCGCAGAAGCACGCGAGGCACGTCCCGACCGGGCATGAGCCGAAGGAGCTGCCGGCCGCGCTCGCGCCTTTCCAACGCGACATCACTGCGTGGGCTGTGCGCAAGGGCCGCGCAGCGATCTTCAGCGATTGCGGAACCGGCAAGACTTTCATGAGCCTCGCATGGGCGCGCGAAGTCCCCGGAGACGTGCTGATCCTCGCCCCGCTCGCCGTGACGCAACAGACGAAGCGCGAAGGGGAGAAGTGGGACATCCCCGTGAGCGTCTGCCGCTCGCAAGCGGACGTGCGCGCCGGCATCAACGTCACCAACTACGATCTGCTCGAACACTTCGACCCGAGCGCCTTCGCGGGCGTCGTGCTGGACGAGTCGAGCATCCTCAAGTCCTACTCCGGGTCATTCCGCAACGCGATCATCGCGGCGTTCGGCGCGACGCCATACCGGCTCGCGTGCACGGCGACCCCCTCGCCGAACGACTACGTGGAGCTGGGCAATCACGCCGAGTTCCTGGGCGCGATGCTGCGCACAGAGATGCTCTCCATGTTCTTCGTGCACGACGGAGGCGAGACGCAGACCTGGCGGCTCAAGGGCCACGCCGAGGATGCGTTCTGGCGCTGGGTGTGCACTTGGGCGTGTATGCTCCGCAAGCCCTCGGACCTCGGCTACAGCGACGAAGGCTACACGCTCCCGCCGATCCACTGGCACGAGCACGTTGTGGAGGGAGACCTCACGGGATCGGGCCTGCTCTTCGACTGTGAGTCGCCAACCCTCATGGAACGCCGCAGGCTGCGCAGGAACTCGATCGATGCGCGGATCGCCAAGGTCGCCGAGATCGTGGCGACGAAGCATGACGCTCCGTGGCTCCTGTGGTGCGACCTGAATACGGAGGCCGATGGGATTCGTGAGGCGATCCCTGACGCGGTAGACGTGCGCGGCTCCGAAGACCGCGACGTGAAGGCCGAGAAGCTAACCGGCTTCGCCGAAGGCCGCATCCGCGTCCTGGTGACCAAGCCGAAGATCGGCGGCTTCGGCATGAATTGGCAACACTGCGCGAACATGATCTTCGTCGGGCTGTCGGACAGCTACGAAGCCCTGTACCAGTCCACGCGGCGCTGCTGGCGCTTCGGCCAAGAGCGCGAGGTCAATGCGCACATCGTCACGTCATCGAGCGAGGGCGCGGTGCGATTCAACGTCATGCGGAAGGAAGAGGCTGCGCGCCAGATGGGCGAGAGGATGGTGCAACACATGAAGGACGTGCAACGCGAGGAGGTCCAGGGGACGAAGCAGGAACGGACGACCTACGCGGAGGCCCGCATGGACGAGAACGACTGGACGATGCTCCTCGGCGATTGCGTCCAGGCGATCCAGGGCATAGCCGACGCGTCGATCGACTTCACGATCTTCTCCCCGCCCTTCGCATCGCTATACACCTACTCGGACTCTGAATTCGACATGGGCAATTGCAAGGATGCGGGCGAGTTTGCCGCACACTTCGCCTTTCTCATTCCTGAGCTTCTGCGCGTGACGCGGCCTGGGCGTCTGCTCGCGTTCCATTGCATGAATCTTCCGACGAGCAAGGTCCGCGACGGCGTGATCGGGTTGCAGGACTTCCGCGGCGACCTGATCCGTCTTTTCGTAGGAGCAGGCTGGATCTACCATTCCGAGGTGGTGATCTGGAAAGATCCCGTGACGGCGATGCAGCGCACGAAGGCGCTCGGGCTGCTTCACAAGCAGATCCGCAAGGACTCGGCGATGTCGCGGCAGGGGATCCCGGACTACGTGGTGACGATGCGCGCGCCTGGCGTGAACGCGCAACCGATCGCGCACACGCCCGAGGAGTTCCCCGTCTCGCTCTGGCAGCGATGGGCAAGCCCCGTGTGGTACGGCATCAATCCCAGCGACACGCTCCAGCGCACAAGCGCGCGTGAGGAAGAGGACGAGCGACATGTCTGCCCGCTCCAGCTCGAGGTGATCCGCCGCTGCCTTGGCCTCTGGAGCAACGCTGGCGACCTTGTGCTCTCTCCATTCGCTGGGATCGGGAGCGAGGGCTTCGAGGCCGTGCGCTGCGGGCGACGGTTCCTCGGCATGGAGCTCAAGCGAGCCTATTTCGATCAGGCGTGCGCGAACCTGCGCCGCGCCACAGTAGAGAAGCGCCAGGAGTCGCTGTTCGCATGAAGATTGAGGAAGCACTCAACCGCGCACTTCGCGAAGCCGATCGTGCCGAACAACGATACGGCAATTTCCGGTCAGCTCACGAGGGGTATGGGGTTCTGGCCGAAGAGGTGGCGGAACTTCTCGACGCAATCCGCGCCAATGATGGCCCTGCCATTGCCGCGGAGGCTATACAGGTGTCGGCGGTCGCCGGCAGAATCGCGGCGGGGCTCGAAGACCAAGCATTCCGAGAACGCAGCAACATCACATGACCAACCTCGTTCCCTTCGGCGGCCAGGTCTCAGCGACCAAGGCCGCCGGCACCTTCTCTCTCCTCGACGCACCGACGGGTATCGCGCCGACGACGCCCGCCGATCGCGAGCTTGTGCGCGGCAAGACGGAATGGGGCGTCTACGCGCTCGCGAAAGGAACGACCAACTGGGCACTCTCCGGGAAGTACGTGATCTCGGATCGCTCCACGGCCGTGCTCTCGGTGCTCAATCCGACGAAGACGCAGCCCGCGCTCGTCATCAGCGTGAGCGACTGCGACTTCTACGGCCTGCGAACGCTTTGGGCGTTCCGCGTCTACGACCTTACGGCGTCCGTCGTGCAGCGAGTCACGATCAGCCACATCGGGGACTGGGCACACGCACTCGGCCTCGAGCCCGGCGCTCAAGTCGAGGGCCATGCGTTCTACGCGAACCTCGCTGGCTCGCTGACGATCGAGGACTTCCTCGCGCGTGAATGCTGCGGGCAAGCGCTCCAGCTCGTGAATCGCGCGAGTGAAGGCCTGCCGCCTGCGCCAGCCTCGACCGTCACGATCAGCCGCACGATTGCCTGGAACTGCGCGCTGCATCCGGAGCGCGGTAGCTATCCGATCTCGTTCTTCAACCCCGTGGACTACCTGACGATGAGCGCGACCGGCGTGCTCTCGGATGGGCTCGCGCCGTGGACCGATTCCAACGGCGTCAAGCGCGCGAGTTGCGGCGGCATCTTCATCGGCCAGGCCGTGAAGGATCCGCGCGTCTGCAAGAAGGCCCAGCTCACGGGCGTCTACGTCCGGCTGAACCTCGCCGATCGCGATGCCGTCCAGATCGACCACTGCGATGACTTCGAGTGGGCATGGGGGGAGTGCTCCGACATCGGCGGCGTTCCCGCCAAGATCAGCGTGGACATGGACTCCTGCCCGAAGGGATCCATCCGCAACCTGTCCGGCGATTACGACGTGGTTGCGGTGGCCGCCGGAAAGCGTACCGTGGTTTCTTCTTCCCGCCTGACATCGCCAGTCAACTTCGAGTGGGGCGTCTAGCCCAGGACCGGATCCATGACCATGCTCCAGCCCGCTCCGCCCGTCACGACCGCGCCGGCTCCGAAGCAGAAGAAGGCCCCGCTGCCGCTGTGGCCGAACGGATGGTTCGGCATCAACCTCGGCTATCCCGACTGGTACAACGGCGGGATCGAATGGGAGGATCACGCACACCGCCGCGGCGATTGGCAAAAGGCGCTCAGCAGCGGCGCGGCTGTACAGCCTCCCGTGCTGGCGGCCGTCGATGCCGCCGACAATCCCACCGAGTCGGCGAGCGCGCAGCTCATCGGGCAGTTCAACTATCCCGGCGGCCCGTACACCTTCACAGGCCCGAGCGACGCGAAGCTGCTCGGACCCGGCGTTGTCTCCGGCGCGGGCAGCGCCTACGTCCTGAACGGCACGGGTGGCGTCAGTGCTTTCCTGCCGACTGGTGGCGGGCCCGTGTCGCTCACGCCTGCGTCTCCGGCGGGCGACCTCTTCACGGCGCAGTTCTTGTCGATGCTGGATTCCGTGAAGCCCGCGATCATCCGGGCGGGCCAGTGGCAGCGCATCAACGAGTGCGGGCAGGACACGAGGCAGGGCTGGCTCCCGGACTGGGAGGGCAGGGCGAAGCTCACTGACTCACGCTGGGCCGCCGATCAGGGCACGCCCTTCGAGCTGATCATTGCCCTCGCGTCGCAAACGAAGGCCTGGCCGTGGGTCTACATTCCGCACCTAGCGGACGAGACCTACGTGCGGGGTATGGCCGCGCTGTTCCGCGACGCGAAGCTCCCAGGACTCTTCGTCGAGTTCTCGAACGAGCTGTGGAACGCATTCCTGTCCCCCGGGGCGTGGGCGAAAACCAATGGCGGGAAGAAGCCCGGCATCTTTGCCGGGCAGCAAGCGGCGCGCGCGTTCGACTGGTGGAACGCTGAGTGGAAGGACGACCGAACGCATTTCGTCTGCATGGGAGCGCTCGTCGATCGCGGCGTCTTCCTCTCCGACATGCTCTCGCAGCTTGGCGGGCGGCCTACCGTCACGGGATGCTCGGGCTACGTGCCGGTGTCGGTCACGAAGTATCTCGGCCTCGCGGACAAGGGCAAGTCGCTCACGCCCGCGCAACTCCTGGCCGACATGCAGGAGAACATGATCGACGTGCTGGCCAGCGTGCGGGCGCACGTGGCAATCGGCGACGCGATCGGCGCCAAGACGGCGCTGTACGAAGCCGCTCCGAGCGCCATTCCGTCAGGCCGCCCGTGGGCGAATGCCGCGCTCGCGCTCGATCAGCTCCCCGAGATGCAGAGCTTCGCTCGCGATCTTCTCGTCGGACTGCGCGGTGCGGGAGCCGACTACATGAACTGGTTCGACCTGTGCGGCGACCCATCGACACAGAGCGGCTCCTTCGGCCTCTGGTACGACTATCTGACATCGACCAAGAAGCTCGCTGGCGTGCGCGAGGCGCTCGGCCTGTCGTGATTGCCGAGATGCCGACGCAGGAGCGCGAAGAGTTGCTCGCCTTCGAGGTGCTCGGCATCCCGCGCCCGGCCGGGTCGAAGCGCGGCATTCCCTTCCGCCGCACGACCGGGAAGCTTGGCGTGCGGCTCATCGACGACTGCGATCGCAGCCGCGAGTGGCGCCAGGACGTTCAGGCCGCAGCGATCGGAGCGCGCACGGGCGGCCCGCTGCTCGACTGCGCACTCCTACTCGTCGTGACCTATCAGCTCCCGCGGCCGAAGGGACACCTGAACGCGAAGGGGCAGGTACGTTCGTCCGCGCCGCTGCATCCGACAACGCGGCCTGACGTTCTCAAGCTGACGCGCGCGATCGAGGATGCCCTCACGGGTATCGTATGGGTCGATGACTCTCTGATCGTGATCGAGGTTCTCCGCAAGGAATACATCAGCACTTCCGGGACGCCGCGCACCCGCATTCGCATCCTGCGCGCCTAGGGAATCATGAACCAGAAAACCATCGGCGCACTCGTCCTCACTGGACTGATCGCCGCCGCCAGCGTCGCCATCAGCGTGACCAACGGCGGCTCAGCGGCGACGAGTGCGTTCTGCGATGAGGTGTCGAGCGCTGTGCCGGAGGGCGCGCTCGCTTCAACCGCAGCGCAAGCCTTCCGCTTCGGCGTGTGGGACGAGGTGAACGTCGGAGCGGCGGTGCCGCTCTTCGTCGCATACTCGGCGCGCACGTCCGATGGCCTGACCGCGGACAATGACGTGACGATGACTGCACTCCAAGTGGACGCGACGACATACCTGCTGTTCGGCACAGGCTACGGCGATGGGCTTCAACCGGGCACGGGGGCACGCAATCTCAAGAGCGCCGCTTTCGACGCGGGCACTATCGATCGTCTCGTGCGAACGCGCATGGGCATCAGCACTCCGCAGGTGCGCGTTGCTGCAACGCACGGCCACGGAGACCACGTCGGTCCGGAGATGCTCCGCGAGCTGCGCGCGCTCGGGCACGTCGTCCTCTCGATCGGGGCACACATCGGCGACCAGGGCATCATCCTCGCGATGCCATGGACGGCTCAGGATCTCGCGCTGATGTCCTGGTACCAGGGCAAGCGCTGCGCGACGCTCACAGAGAGCGGCGTGCCGATCGGGATTCAGACGCTCCTCGGTCCGGTCTTCTTCCAATCGCGGCCAGGTCATACACCTGGTTCGGTTGATCTCGTTCTCGATCCGGCCGGCGACACCAAGAAGCGCGTCGTCATGCTCGGCAGCAAGGGCACCATGCCATGCTCCACGCTGGCACCGAAAGCCGTCCGCGTCTTCCAAGCGCACGGGCACGCGCAATGAAGGCAACGCAACACCTGAACGGCGAGCGAATCGCCGACTCTGTTCTGGCTGACGAGGACATCGGACGCGAGATTGCCAAGATGCGCGGATTGCTTGCGCGTAGCGCGCATCGACCCACGGGACGCGGCCAGTATCTCGCCTCGCGCGTGATCTTCTCCGCGCTCTTCCTCGGATCGGCCGCCACATCGATCTGGGCGCTCTACTGGTGCGCCCGCGGCGCCCTCGCGCTTGTGAAGCTCGTCGCGGGCGGATAGCCTCGCGCGCGTCGGACCACGCGCATGGCGTCTCGCCGCAATCAGCCGAGCTTCGGCATCCCGATCCCGCGAGGGGAGAGCGGCTTCGGCGGCGGGGGTGATCCATTCTCTCCCGGGGGAGGCGCTGGGAGCGGGAGCGCGAACGCCCCCGGGTCCGGGTCGAATCCTCCCGGGGCGCTTACTTACGTCCCGCCCGGTCCGTTCGACCTGCTGATCGACGTGCCAATGCCGCCAGCGGTGCCGGTCTACACCGGGGGGGCGCCAACCTCCTGGACCGTCGCGCCGGCATTCCCGCTCGGGATCACGCTTGATCCAGCCTTGGGGATCATCTCGGGCACACCGACCGAGCTGAAGGTCCCGATCGTCCACGTCGTGACGGGGAGCAACGTCGCCGGCTCGGCCTCGGCTTTCGTCCAGATCGGGGTGTCCAGCTCGATCACCCCGCCCAGCGGCCTCAGCTACGCTCCAGCGGGGCCCTACGTCCTGATGGTCGGCCAGGCCATCTCGCCGCTGATCCCCTCGCTGACGGGCAGCCAGCCATTCGCGTGGACCTCCTCGCCGGCGCTGCCTCCGGGGCTGGTCCTCGAGCCGAATACCGGTGTCATCTCCGGCACCCCGGCCCAGGCCCAGGCCGCATCTCCGGTCACGATCACCGCCACCAACGCCGCGGGCTCAACCTCCATCGTCCTCTCGATCGAGGTCCAGGCCGCCGGAGCCCCCCCCACGGGCCTCAGCTACCCCGCTGCGCCGCCGCTGATCACCGGGCAGGCGATGGCGCCTCTCGTCCCGACCGTCGGCGGCGGGGCGCCCACGGCCTACACGAGTTTCCCGGTCCTGGAGACCACATTCCCTGGCCTGAGCCTCGATCCTGTCTCCGGGATCATCTCCGGCACGCCCGCGATGGCGATGCCGCTCACGACCATTCGGGTGACCGCGGCCAACTCGGCGGGGAGCACTTTCGCCGACGTGCCGCTCCAGGTGAGCGACCTCATCCCGCCGCCCTCCGGCCTGAGCTACACGCCGAGCGACATCGCCTTCCTGATCTTCGTCCCGGGGCAGCAGGCTCTTGCGACGGTGAGCGGCCAGGTCGATGCGTGGTCCATCACCCCGTCGCTCCCCCCAGGCGTCTTCATCGACAGCGGCGGCACGATCCGCGGGACGCCGACCGCGTACTACGGGCCCACCGCTCACCTGGTCACGGCAAGTAATAGCTCGGGCTTCACGACCGCGGGGATCGTGTTCTCGGTTGTCCCACAGGCGCCGGTCAATCTCAGCTATCCGTCGGCGACGCTGAACCTGACGCGCGGCGTTGAAATGACGCCGATCTCGGCGACGTTCACCGGAGATCCGTCCACGGTCACATTCTCGGTCACGCCCGCGCTTCCTGCTGGCCTCGGCATCAGCGCGGCGACTGGCATGATCGCCGGCACACCCACGGCGATCTCGAGTGCAGCGCCATTCGTGGTGCGGTGCGCGAACATCAGTGGGTTCGTCGAGTTCACGTTGACGATCACTGTGGGCGACTCGGCGCCGACCTCGATCAGCTACACGCCGAACCCGGCGACGTTCGTTCAGGGCACCGCGATCACTCCGCTCGTGCCGACGGTCTTGGGCGGGATGCCGACGAGCTGGTCTCTCGACGTACCGCTCCCCGCCGGGCTCGCATTGAACGCAACGGATGGCATGATCTCCGGGTTGCCGACGGCCCTCGAAACGGCGGTCGTGCATCGCATTACCGGGACGAATGCGGCCGGCTCGGCCTTCGTCGATCTCACGCTGACGATCACGGCTGCACCAAGCGTCACACTCGACTATTTCCCGGGCCAATCCCCGCCTGGCCATCCAGCCGATCGCTACTCGTTCACCGTCGGCCAGGTCGCCGCGACGCTCCAGCCGCAGGCGACGGGCGGGGCGCCTAGCTCCTACGCGATCTCTCCTTCGCTTCCCGCCGGCCTCGCGCTTAGCACCTCGACGGGCTTCATCTCCGGGACACCTACTGCGACGAGCGCGATCGTCACCTACACGATCACAGCAACGTTCCCGAGCACTCAGACGGCGCAGACGACGATTCAGCTTGCGACAGTGAGTGCCGCGCCTTCGGTGCTCTCCTATCCGTCGGTCGGCACTGGCGGCTCGGTCAACAATCCGATCTTCACCAAGGGCGTATCGGTCGGTAGCTATACGCCGACGGTCACCGGCACAGCGACGAGTTGGACTCTCGCCGGCACGCTCCCGGCCGGTCTCGTGTTCTCGCGCTACACGGGCATAATCAGCGGGACGCCGACTGCGAATCAGACGGCCGGAGTTTCGGTCACGATAACCGCGGCGAACAGCGTTGGCTCGGTAGCCGTCGTCGTGCTCGTCCGCGTGTACCCGACTGCGCCGAGCAACCTTGCCTATCCGCAGTCGAGCTACTCTTTCCCCGTCGGCGTAGCGATCGCGCCTCAGACGCCGACCGTCACGGGCGAGCTGCTGACGTTCTCCGCGGCGGCGCTCCCTGCGGGCCTCGCGATCAATCCATCGAGCGGGACAATCAACGGTACCCCATCACAGCCAGCCGGCGCGACGATCTACAACCCGACGGCCACGAACATCGCGGGCGCGACTTCGCAAGCGCTCACCATCACGATCACCACGGGCGCTCCGACCGGTCTCGCTTACACGCCGGATCGTTTCCCATCATCGAACGCGGTAAACGTCTACGACTTCACGGTCGGCACGATCATCACGCCGCTCGTGCCGAGCTTCTCCGGAAGCATCGACCTCTTCACGATCTCGCCGGCCTTGCCGAACAGCGCAGCCGGCGGAGGAGTCCCTTTCGGTATTCCCGCAGTGGTCGCGCCGGTCAATGCGGGAGCGCCGATCGATTTCACTCCGAACCTCAACGGCAAGCCAGGGGTACAGGAGGCGTACATCTATCTGCCGCCCGGGACCACGCCCGCGGACGGATGGCCCGTGCTCTTCTACAACAAGGGCGGCGGTTTTTCTGAGACGCTATCGATGGGCGTCGCACAGCTCTCGCAGACGGTCGATCGCATCGCACACTGGGCGCTCGACCACGGATTCGCCATCGTCGCTCACGGCGCCACGGGCAGCGTCGGGAATCTCGGACTCTGGTATCGCACCGGGACCGCGAAGTACGACGACCTGAACTACGACAATCCCGAGAAGGATGCCGAGTTCGTCGTCCAGTGGGCGCGCGCTCAGACGACGTACCCGCTGCGCACGGCCCTGATGGGCAGCTACGGCAACAGCTCGGGCGCACACATCTACTGGGCAGCTGCGCTCGGCGCGAACCGCAATCGCTTGGGGCCGCCCACGCAGGTCACTCTCTCTACGCGGCTCGCCTTCATGATCGTCGGGCACTCCGTCACTTGGTATCCGGCTGTGGATCAGACCGGCCCGACCGCGGGACCCGGGACCCACTTCGATCGCGGCAACGGCACAGCCGGCGCGATACTCGGCGACATCCCGCTCGCGGATCTCCAGATCTCTTCGCTCATCGGGATCCTCCAGGAGGACGCGAACGCGCAGAACGCGGCGGCGACCACCAAACTCTGCCTCGCCTACGACGAAGCGGTGACCTCGACCAACTTCGCCGTCAGCGGCCCGACGCCCGGATATCCGACCCTCTTCGACACGCTCGACTACGTCCAGGGCGGCATGGTGCACGACTCGTGGCACGGCATCATGCTGTTCAAGACGCTCAAGGCCATCTCGGGGGCGAGCGCCACGTTCCACGCCGCGAACAGCGTCTTCGCCATCGCCACGACGGCGGCTCAGGGGCCGCCGAACGACGACCACACGGCGACATTCACAGGCGTGGTGAACCCGCCGAGCGCATCGCTCCAGACGATCATCCAGAACTTCCTGACCCAGAAGATCCTGGCGTCGGCGGGCCCATCGGATGGTCTGCACATCGACGCGGCGACGGGAGTCATTTCTGGCACGCCGAACACCGTGCAGGCCGCGACGGTCTTCACCGTCACCGGATCGAATAGCGCCGGCAACACGACCAAGCAATTCACCCTGAGCGTCGCCGGCGTCACCGCTCCGACCGGCTTCCCGATCGGCCTCGTCATCAACGAGAATGAGCATTTTGGTCGGCAGATCGCGTTCGCGAAAGCGAGCGACCGCCTGGACAATTGGAGACTGTTCAACCCCGCCACAGGCCAGGCCACGCAGACGCTTGCCGCGCTGTTCCCATTCGGCAACGCTGCCTGGAATTATCCCGACTTCTCACAGCTCGGGAGCATGCAAGCCTATGCGGCCATGATGAACAGTATGAACGGGCACTACCCCGCTGGGACGAGCGTCACCCCCTACGTGGTGACGTGGGAAGGGGGTAGCACCACGGGCAACGTCAACCTGTTCGGGCCAGCTGTGACCGCGCTCGTGTCATCGACAACGCAGCGGAAGACCTACACCATCGATCCCGCGCTGGGCACCTTCAGCGCGCTCATAACCGCATCGCCGGCAGCAGATCCAGTGCGCAACGTGAGGGTCTGGCTCCCGGGCCTAGAGGGCTCGACCAACCCATGGTTCCCCGGCTTCCTGACGAAGCTCTCCCAGTTCCGTGGCGGCAAGCCGGCCGCCTTGCGTATGGGCCCGCTCGATCAGCTCCGGCGCTGGGGCGCAGCCCCACAAGCCAATCAGCAGCCGAAGTCGCAGGACTTCGCCCAGCGTTCGACACCGTCGCATGCGTCGCAGGCGTGGTTCCAGGGTGCGTGCCTGGAGTACCAGATCGATATCTGCAACAGGACCGGCAGCGACCTGTGGATACAGCTACCGCACCCTGCCTCGCTCGACGACGCGACCTACGACGCATACATCCGGAGCACCGCTACTGTCGTGCTGAATGGCGCGAACGGGTTTTCCGGACTCGCTGCTGGCCTCAACGTCATCCTGGAGTGGTCGAACGAGACGTGGAACACCGGATACCCGGTCTTCAACTGGCTCAACGGCAAGGTGACCACCGCAGGAGGTACACGCGCGCTCCACCAGGTTGCCTACACGCTGCGTGCCTTCGATGCCTGGGAGTCTGTGTGGGCGTCGTCTCTTACGCGCGTCAAGCGCTTCGTCGGTGGGCAGCTCGGGCTCACGTCGTTCATCAACGGCATACTCGCGGAGTTCAACGCACAGCGCGCAGGCTATCGCATCGACGGTCTCGGCCCCGCAGGATATTTCGGCCCGCCGAACGCCATCACAGGCAGTCAGTGTCCGAATGGCTACCTGTGCGACGCCAACGCGGACGGTATCCCCGACAACCTTCCGGATTCGACGCGCATCCTCGACGACACCGATGCAGTGATTGACGCCGGCGTGCTGGCATCCATCCAGGCCCACAAGTCCGTGGCCAACGCACGCGGCGCGGCGCTCTGGCTCTACGAGTTCGGCGACTCGATCCAGCCGGTATCTGTGTGGGCGCAGGCAGCGTGGGATGCCCACAGGCTCGACAGGCTCTACACGATCTATCGGCACGCGATGAACACCTTCGCGGCGGCCGGCGTGCAGCACGCCAACCACCAGAGCTTCGTCTTCCAGATCGAGCAGCCAATCCTCCCGCAGGGCTCCTGGGGCCTCTGGGAGGACATGGACAAGACGATCACGTTCCCAGTCAATCCAGCGCTCGACGAGGGTTCGCCAAAGGCCAAAGCGGTCTACGAGGGGTTCGGCTGACCCGAGCCCCTGGTCGGCAGGTTGTCGGCCGACATACCGAACCTGTCGAAGTTCACGCTGCACGGGACACTCCCGCTGCCTCCTGGTTACGTCTTCTCCAGGGCGGCGTGTCCGTTCACCGTCTTCTTCGGGAACGTCACGATGCCCACGCAGTGGGAGCTTGTCGCGCGCGCCGCGGATGGCGCGCCCGCCGTCGTCGAGATCCTAGCCCAGGTTGACCGCGTAGCGCTTGCACTCACGCCAGGAACTCGCGTGACGTTCGACGTCCAGCAGCGCGCGGCAACATACGACGGCGGGTTCTCGACGCTCTTGGTGGCTAACGTGGCCATGGTCAACGGCAGCGGCGTGCGCGCCCGCGACTTCTTCGGCAACCGCTACTCGGTGAGCTTCGCAAACCGGCTCGCGACGGACACGGCGCTAGGCGTCATCGCTGGCGCCGCCTCGACTGGCGCCCAGGCGATCCGCTTCCATCGACAGGGCCCCGCGAGAACCACTGTCGAGATCCCCGGCATCATGCGTCCCGAGGTGCCGGGCGCCCCGAACACGCTCGGCAACTTCGGCCTCGTCATCCTGTGGGCGACGTTCTCGCGCGACGATCCGGTGGTGGACTGCGTGCTCACTTGGGCCGCCGGCGTGTCGGACAAGATGACGCCGCAACTTGAGGTCATGGGCAATCTCCACTTCCAGGAGTTCGAGTGGTGGTCGCCGCTCGCAACCGAAGCTGGCTTCAACGTCTGGACGGAACGGTTTCAGGCAGCTACCTACGTCGAAGGCGCCAAACTCGTGCGCCCGCGCATCGGACCGCACCCGACCGGATCGATGCACGTCCTCGCCCAGCGCAAGGAGCGCCACTTCCGCTTCGCTCTCTTCGCCTTCGCCAGCGCGACGAATGCCGACGCGATCGAGCACACGGGCGGCAAGGGCTGGGCCGTCTGCCAGGACGCGACGGTCGATGGACTGCGCACCTACTCGTGGCGCAACCGTCAGTGCGCCGGCTGGGGCCCGCACGGCTACCTCGTGCCAGATTGCTCATTCATCTCCGGCATCGATGCGACGCTCGCCGCGGACAAGACGGGGGTCTTCAACGCGATCAACAATAACAGCCCGATCCCGGCCGGAACGCCGAGCTCGGTGATCGATGGGCCCTACTCCTACATGGGCCAGAAGAATGGCGGTCCCACGGGCATCAACGACGTCTGGCCTGTGGCGGGACAGGAGCACATCGACCGTGGAGTCACCGACGGCCTCCTCTTCTGGCAAGCCGTCCTGTGGGCCAACGTGAACCGCCAGCACACGGCCATGTACGAGGTCACGGGCCTGCCGTTCCGCATCGAAGACTACCGGAACATGGACGGCTCGCTGCCGTGGGTGATGTTCAATAACGGCTTCCCAGGCAACTTCAACGCTTGGCCTGACGACCCGTGGCGCTGGTGGCGCGGCGCCTATCTGACAGACCTCGCCAGCGGCCACGACTTCGCGGTCAACGCGGCGGGCAAGCGGCCGTCGTACTACACAGAGGAGTGCGTGCTCAACTTCGACAACCGCTATCAGCCTGCGGCGACGGGCGGCTACGACGGTTGGGACGATCAGCACTTCATCGTCTTCTCGCGCACGCTCAAGCTCCTCGTGTGGGGAGACAATGACCCCTACGCGAAGCGCGTCCTTGAGACGATGGCCGAGGTCCATCGCGCGAAGTTCTACGAAGGTCTCGGCGGTGCCCTCGCTGCGTTGAACGCGCTCCCCGCTGGGAAGGGCGCCTTCATCGGCCGCGCCGAAGCGTGGAGCGCCGACGCCGTGGCGATGGGCTATGCGACCGGGGACGACGATCGGCGCTCGCGCTCGCGCGCCTTCCTGGATGCTTGGGTGGACGCGATGGCGCACACGCAGATGTCGAGCGGGTCGATCATGTCGCACACGAGCGGCAAGATCTTCACCGACCCGCCCTTCAACTCGCTCTACGAGGTCCAGCGCACGCAGGAGCAGTTCTTCCTGATCCACGCCCTGCGCGGCGCGTACGTCTCGGCGCACGAGCGTGGCGTCGATGCTGGGCGCGTCGCCGCGGCGAAGGCCGTGATCGTCCTCGCCTCGAAGCAGGTCTGGGATCTCGCCTTCGACTTCAAGGTCGATCGAAGCTCGCCGGCCTTCACACTCGGCCGCTACGGGGTCTGGGACAAGGCCGCGACGAAGCAGCTCGAGGCGAACGGTGGCGCTGTCTTCCAAAACCACATCGACCAGCCGGCAGAGCAGTACGCCGCCGCCTTCGACACCTACCCCGAGCCGCTCGTCTGGCAGGCGGTCCGCGACTTCGCGCCGGCCGACGCCAACATGCTCGTGGCCCTCGGCTACTGGGCCTCGACCGACCCGCTCGCCGGGGGAGGGAACGCTTTGGCTTTCATGCTGACGAAGGGGAGGACCTCGGTCAGCTACTCGCTCTATTTCCACGGGCCCCTCCTGGCCCTGCTCCAGCAGGGGGGGTAGGCGCCTGGGCCGCGCTGGGCGGCGGAGGGTTGGGCAGGTGGAAGATTTCCGGGATTTCCTTCGCGCGCCCATAGGGATAGGCTATGATCCGCGCGACGGGCCGAACGCCGAGGGTTACCTTCTAACGTATCCCCCTCGGCAACTCCTAGCCTGTCGCTAGCAACGCGATTACCGCGCGTCGCCTCTTCGCTGCGCGCGGTCCCGACTGGGCGGGCCGATAGTCTCGGTTACCGGTAATGTCCCCGAGGCATCACCTTGTCCGCCCTCTTTCACCGCAGGAGAAGACATGCAGCAGTACCAGAGGCACGTCGGACAGGCATCGACCCCGCAATCCGAGCCGCTGCTCGGGCGCGAAGCCGAGATGGTCAAGAACAGCGCGGGCGGGTTCACCTTCGCCGTCGATCGCTGGTCGCAGCTCGATCGCTTCCTGATCCTCGGCTGCGCCGGGGGGACGTACTACGCCACAGAGCGCGAGCTGACGCGCGAGAACGCAAGGTCAAGGCGATGATCTCCGATGGACAGTGGCACACTCTAGACGCATTGGTGGAGTCGTGCGGCGGTACGCACGCCAGCATCTATGCGCGACTGCGCGACCTGCGCAAGAAGAAGTTCGGCGAACATAAGATCTCGTCTCGAAGGAAGGGATCCAAGTGGAAAGGTGTGTGGCAATATCGCTTAGGCAGCGACACGCGAGACCTATAGCCATGCCCCTGAGCCGCCGCAAGATCGAGAAGCTGTGGAGCCAAGCGTGCGATGCTTGCCAACCGCCCGGCAAGATCGCGCTTCACTTCGCCCGCCTGGTCGAGGCCGAGGCGTTCGAGAGGGCGAGGGGCTGGGGCTATAAGCTGCGCGAAGAGACGCGGCTCAGGTGCGTCGCTGAGCATGGCTCCAACGGCATCCCCATGCAAGAGAGAATCATCTCCGAGAGCCTGGCTTACGCCATGCGTGATGACCAACTCTTATATCACCGCGACGAAGCTCGCAGAGCGCTGAAGGAGAACAAATAGGTGAGCTCTACACGGAGATTATCCGCCGAAGAGTTTGTCGAGGCGTGGCAATCCAGCTCCTCGATGCAATCTGCCTGCCAGATCGCCCTGCGCTGGTGGCAAGAGACCGCCGACCCGACCGGCGAGGATGAACTGGAATCTTGTCAGCTCGTGACGGCCGATGACGTGCTGCGCGAGACGGAGGGGAAGTGAATCTCGATTCTGCAATCGGGCAGATCAGGCTCACCCGCGACAAAGCGGGCGCGTCCGAAGTCTACGCGCGCGCATTGCGCGTATGGGGCGGATCGATGTACCGCGATCATTGGCCGGCCTTGAATCGCGCTATCCTTGAGCGTTGGTCGATGAGTGGGCTCAAAGACATCAAGCAGCGCGCGTGGAAGCTCGCGGCAATGAATACGACCCCATCACAGCCGGAGACGAAGGAGGCCGAATGAGCCAAGAACACGGAACGCTCTGCGACTTCTGCGGACGTGAGTTCGGCGAGGAGACTACCGAGACATGCGAGGACTGCGGATGCGTCTTCTGCGAGGTCCACATCTCCTGCGTGGCGCATAACTGCGATCAGCTTGAAGGCAAGCCATGACCACTCCCCGCCACTTCGAGCGCCTTCCGAACGGCAAGCTCGCGTGCCAGGTGTTCGCAGATGACCGTCGTTACGACTACTGCCTCTCGTGCAACGCACCGATCATCTGGGTTCACACGACGGCGAAGGGCAAGGCCGCGCCCGTCAAGGATACCCCTCTCGACGCGGAGCGCATCATCACGACAACAGACTATGACAGCGGCGAAGAGCGCATGTTCATGGAGTCGCACTTCGCGCACTGCCCGCAGGCGAAGAAATGGAGGAAGAATAAATGAGCAGGTCCGCCAAAGCGTCGGTGATCCACATATGCGGAACCGCGACGTACAAGCCCGGCGATCCGCGCCCTTCTGGCTATCTCGACTTTCACGAATGGGCCATGGTACAGATGAAGGCCGGGCTGAAAGAAATGAAGTGCAGCTCATGCGGTAAGTGGAAATTCCAGCATGAGATGAGCGAGCGGCTAGAGAAGCGAACGATGCACGACTCGCAATGGCGTGAGGTCGAAGTAACCTTGCGTTCCTGCGTAAAGTGCGAGAAGGGGCAAGCATGAGCACTCTCCTGATGAGCGCCGAGGAGCTAACGGACTTGGTGGCAACCCGATTCTCAGACGACGGAGGCATTGACTCCAGCTTCCGCGCCACCATCGCGGCGATCCTGGAGGCGAAGTGCTGGCGATGCGAAGGCCGAGGCCAGATATCGTCTGTTCTGCAAGACTGCTCTAGGTGCGACGGCACCGGGAAACTCATCGGCGCGGTGCTCGCCGCGAAGGAGGCGTGATGGACTGCTACGCCGAATACGAACAATGCCCGACATGCGGAGCGAAGTGCGAGGTTGCGCTCAGCCCCGCGAAGGCCCGCGTTCTCCTGGACAAAACCACCGTGTGCCTTGTCGAGCACACGAGAGTCACTCTCCCATCGTTCACCTACTACCCAACGTGCAAGAAGCACGAATGCGCCATGACTGATGCAACTCAAGCCGAACCTATCCTCCAGTTCTTCGCCTACGCGCATCTCCCGGAGCACCTCCAGGAGATCAGCAAGCCGTTCGGCGATCTCGCTGATCGCATCCACCTGCTACTGCCGCGCAACGCTGAGCGATCCACGGCTCTGCGGAAGCTGCTCGAAGCGAAGGACGCGGCGGTGCGGGCTCGGCTCTTCAAGTAGCCACGATCTGTCACCCCTGCGGACACCACCCGGCGGAGCGAGAGCTGGTGCTTCTCAAGGATCCATACAGAGGCGAACGCTTTTGCCCCTGCCCCTGCCACGCGCTCGCGCGGGATGTGGTGGAGGCGGCGATAGCCTGGAGTTCGGTATCTGAGCCAAACGACGCGGACGAATACGATGCGCTGGCGCGGTCTTGCTTGGCCCTGCGCGACGCGATCGCGGAGAAGGAGAAGACGGCATGAGCGAAGTCTGGACGAGGGAGCCGGCGCCGACTACTGGATGGTATTGGAAGATGCGCGTCAGCGATGATCCGGTGGCCTCGTACATGAGCGAAGGGCAAGAAGTCCAGACCCTATTCGTAAGGTCAACCGTCCCCATCCCATCCGCCGAGGAGGCCGACCGAGGGAGGAGGGCGATCGAGATGCTGAGGAAGTTGGAATGGTGCTACGACAGGCAAGGTGACACTGGATGGAGTTCACTCTGCCCGATCTGCCAAGCCTGGGAGGGCAATCAATGCCACACGCAAGACTGCGCCCTCGCCGCCCTGCTCGCGGAGGAGAAGCGACCGTGAGCCACGATATCATCGCAGAGGCCAAAGCGGCCATCGAGGGCTTGGAGCGGCCGCGCGCCCGCTGCGAGTACGAGGCGTCGGCATCTCACGCGGCATCGCTTCTCGCGGGCGTCGTCGGCGCGTTCGAGGCCGAAAGCAAGCTGCGGCTAGATCTGGAGAAGTACCAGACCGAGTTGTTTTGGCTGCGCGAGCAGGTGGACCTCGTTTTGAACAACATCGGCTGCGCGGCTGGCTACGCTTGCGTTCAGGCGAAGCATGACGGCGACCGGGCGACGATGCTCGCCGCGAACGTCGAGAAGCTCCTCATCACGCACGACAAGAGCATCGACAAGGGCCACGACGCCGATCGACTCGCGCGCTGGCTCCTGTGGCGCAAGGCGTGGACGGGGTCCGCTGGCCCGCACGACGAGAAGGGTACGCCCTGGTACGACTGCGCGTTGCGCGGGGACGACTCACCAAGGAACTTCCGGGGAAGCGATGAGCGCGGACACTAGCGGGCCGCAGCCGCAGAACTGGACTGCCGAGGAGCGGGCCACCCTGCTCGGCGAGATGGGTAGCGGCAAGCTCTACCAGATGCTCGAAGACGAGCGTTGCCGCGCGATCTCGTTTGCGAAGAGCCTAGCCAATCGCTACGCGATCGGATCTCCTGAGCCTGGCTTTGTTGAATTCCTTGGGCGAGATATTCTCGAATCCATTCGTGAGCCTTTTGCCTTCCTCCACTCCCTCGGCCTCCTGGAGAAGCACAGCGAGCACGATTGGTATCGACTCCCTCAACCGCAGGTGGCTGGATAGGATGTCCGTGCAAGATTGTTGGCATTGTGTGCCGGCCATCGGCGTAGCCTTACATGCCCTAGAAAGCGGCTACGTCGATGGTTTCTTTCTAGACCGACAACCCAAGGTGACGCGATGGCCCATGAAGACAAGCAGACCGTCTACACACCCCCGCCCGTCACGGGCTATCGCCAACTCACGCAGCATGAGGTGGACCTCATGAATCGCGTAAAAGCGGCCGGAGACGAACTCGGCCAGGTGACCGACGACCTCCGAATGGACTCAAGCGTCGATCACCGCTGGCTCGCTATCGGCGTGACCCAGGCACAGCAGGCCATCATGGCGATCGTTAGAGCGATTGCGAAGCCCACCAACTTCTGAGGTGACACGATGAAGCTAGTTAGGGGCGTAGGATCCGCAACTTACGGCGCTTGC
>ERZ1292625.419-Hain-H41-01um-R1-419-length-65324-cov-22_pt2 | contig 57969 bp, 60 predicted proteins | sample MGYA00564400_ERZ1292625 | MGnify/ENA primary metagenome ERZ1292625 (study PRJEB36523, sample SAMEA6512639) | groundwater metagenome | collected 2019-01-08 | study: AquaDiva: Metagenomics assemblies of 32 groundwater samples | reverse complement strand
GACAAACTTTATAACTTGATAAACTCTTATGATAGGTAAATTAAAAGGCAAACTCGTCGAAGTAGACGGCAACCTCGGATTAATAGAAACTTCCGGCGGCGTCTTTTACCAGGTCTTTTTACCCGCTGAAGCCTTGGCGAAGGAGGGTCTCCTAAAAACTATTGAACTCTACACCTACCTCCAAGTCCGTGACGACGCTCTAGTCCTTTTCGGTTTTGAAACTAAAAAACATCACGATTTTTTTAAATTGCTTTTGTCTGTTTCCGGCGTCGGCCCGAAAACGGCTTTTTCTGTTATCTCGGCGATCCCATTAGACTCATTAGTCCAATTTGTCCAATCCAATGATGCTGATGCTTTCACTCAAGTCCCTGGTTTAGGCAGAAAAACGGCCATGAAAATAATTTTGGAACTATCATCAAAATTGAAGAGTGACTTTGATATGAGTAAGATGGTTCTTTCAGATGACGATCAAACGGTCATCAGCGCACTTATTTCCTTAGGTTATAAATCATATGATGCGAAAAAAATTATTTCAAAATTACCCAAGAATCTTACGGTCGAAGAAAAAATTAAGGAAGCTTTGAAGGTTAATAATAAAAATTAGTTTAACGTTTTCCACCTACTCCTAACAGTCTTGCAATTAATTCTGGTCTTACCCCAAGGCGGAACAACTGACCCATCTGTCGATATACATTTGCAGGATCTTCAGGAGGGACTATTTCTAATTTTACGGGATTGGAATCAGTTTCAGCTGTTGTTCTCAAGCCTTCTGTTAGCTTACTGAGATATGATAAAGCTAGTAGACCTAAAACGTTTTCAAATTTTTTTCCCATATTTATATTATACTATAGGTATTTTCAATTTTCAACTGATTTTTATAATCTTTATAACTGTTATAATAATTATCATGATTATATCCAAAAACGAAGAAAACCTCCGGCCAAAACTTTTGAAGGACTACATTGGCCAGGAAAATGTTTCCAAGACTTTAAAGATGTTTATTGATGCCGTCAACAAGCGCGGTAAACCGTCTGAGCACATTCTTTTTTACGGCCCGCCGGGAATAGGTAAGACGACGCTTGCCTACATTGTAGCCAACGAATTAAAAGGCGAAATGAAAGTTACATCAGGGGCCACAATTACAAAAACTGGTGATCTGGCTGCGATTTTGACTAATCTGAAAGATAATGATGTTTTATTTATTGATGAAATTCACAGGTTGCCCAAGTCAGTTGAGGAAATGCTCTACCCAGTCATGGAAGAGTATTCGCTAGACATTATCATCGGTCAGGGTCCGTCGGCCCGGACTGTTCGCCTGCCTGTTTCGAGGATAACAATTATTGGTGCAACAACCAAACTTGCCTTGCTTTCCGCTCCTCTTCGAGACCGTTTTGGACTAACGTTGCGTTTGGATTATTATCACAAAAACGAAATTGAAAAAATAATTATCAGGTCTTCCAAGATCCTGAAAATTCCAATGACGGATGAAGCCGCTCACGAGATCTCCTTAAGATCCCGAAGAACTCCAAGGTTGGCTAATAGAATTTTAAAACGAGCTCGCGACGTCTTTGAAGTTGATAAACATAAAGAGATTGATAAAAAGTTGCTAGAAAAACTTTTTGAGTTACTGGAAATTGATGAAATTGGTTTGACTGATATTGATAAACAGTATCTGGAAATACTGGGAAAAAAATTTAATAATATTCCAGTTGGAGTTAGCACAATTGCTTCGGCTATCTCTGAAGATATTCGTACCGTCGAAGAATTCATCGAGCCATATTTACTGCGATTAGGATTCATCAAAAAAACCACGAGAGGAAGAGTGCTTACTACTAAGGCCTTACAGCATTTGAAAATTACGGGAGCCCAGTTGGAAATTACATAAAAGACAGTCTTATTAAAGACTGTCTTTATTAAGAGTGTCCTTATGAAACCAAAAATAGTTTTTTTTGACTGTGATGGGGTGCTTATAACATCAAGTACTTGGGAAAGCTTATTAAAATTGGCTAAATTCCCTGAGAACGAGAATAGCAGATTATGGAAACAATATTATTCGGGAAAATTATCCTTTAAAAATTGGATTGAAATTCAATCAGGTTATCTTCGAAAAAATTTAACCAAACACAAATATCAAAAAGAAATCGTAGAGAAAGTGGAAATTAACCCCGAAGCGTCTAAAATAATAGTTTATTTAAAAAACAAAAATATTCCAATAGCAATTATTTCTTCAGGTGAAAAAGATTATGTCGAAGCCGTTGCCAATAAATTAAAAATAAAATTATTTAGAGTTAATACATATTTTAGATTTAGCAAAAATGGAAAATTTACCAAGATGGACTTTCATAGTAATGACCCTGTTTCAAAAGTTATTCAAGTCAAGGAAATATCTAAACAGTTCAATTGTTCACCCGATGAAACATTTTTTATTGGAGATTCTAACAATGATTTGAAGGCTTTTGAATTAACCAAACACGGAATTCTATATAAAACCAAAGACCCTGATTGTGTAAAATTAGCTTGGAAGATGATAGAGAATCTAAATGAGATAAAAAAATTTATAACTGTATAATGTAAAACATGTTTATCGACGAGGCAAAAATAATGGTTAAGGGCGGTCATGGAGGCGCTGGTAGAGTGGCATTTTTCAGAAATAGAAAAGGTCCTTCCGGAGGAAATGGCGGGCCTGGAGGCGACGTATATATTGTTGCTAGCTCGAACCTTACTCAACTTGAAACATTTATATCTAAGATTAAATATATTGGAGAAAATGGTGGCCCCGGCGGTCCAAATCAACGGACCGGTAAATATGGCAATGATTTACTAATAAAAGTTCCCATCGGGACAACATTTATCGACGTTGTCACTAAAGCAGAAATAATAATTAATGAAAAAAATCCTAAGGTTTTGTTATGTAAGGGCGGTCTGGGCGGACTCGGAAACAGCGCTTTTAAGTCACCAACAAACAGAGTTCCTCAACATGCCGAAACCGGAAAAGAGGGACAAGAAAGAAATTTTAAATTAATTTTAAGATTAATTGCTAACTTCGGATTGATAGGTCTTCCAAATGCTGGCAAGAGCAGCTTATTAAACAAATTAACAGCCGCTAACGTAAGGACAGCTAACTATCCTTTCACAACCCTTGAACCAAACCTTGGTGTCTATAACGGCAAAGTAATTGCCGACGTCCCAGGGCTCATCGAAGGTGCCTCAACCGGCAAAGGACTTGGAATTAAATTTTTAAAACATATCGAGAAAGTCGATCTGATCTTCCATTGTATTTCCGTAGAGGCGCAAGATCTTGCGTCTCAATACAATATTGTTATTAATGAATTAAAAACCTATAATCCCCGCCTACCCGAAAAAAAATCAATAATTTTATTAACAAAAATAGATCTAATAGACAAAAAGGAAGTTGAGAAAAAAATAAAAGAGTTGAAAAAATTTAATGAAGACGTTTTAGCGGTGTCGATTTACGATGGGAAATCACTCGAGAAGTTAAAACGAATTTTGAGTTAATTTTCAATTTTCGAATTTTCAATTTACATTAAATTTTTAAATTTATTGAAAATTTGTAAATTGTAAATTGTAAATTTATGAAAACTCCTTTCACCAAACAAGGTTATCAAGATCTAGTCAACGAACAAAAAGAATTAAAAACAAGTCGTGTCGACGCCGTTGCCAATCTTAAGACCGCCCGCGAGATGGGAGATCTAAGTGAAAACGCCGCCTATAAAGTGGCTCGTTCAAAACTCTCTTCAGTTGACCGAAGACTTCGTTTCTTAACTAAAATTTTAGATAATGCTTACATCATGAAAGTTGATTTTAAGGGTATTGTTGATGTTGGGTGTTTGGTTACCGTTGAAACAAATACGGGTAACCAAACCTATCAAATCGTTAACAGTCACGAATCAGACCTCGCTAATGGAAAAATTTCTTATTATTCGCCTGTTGGCCGAGCTTTGATTGGCAAGCGAGTCAATGACGAGGTTGAAGTAATGACTCCGAATGGAAAGATAAACTACAAGATTATAGAAATTAAAATCGTGTGAATTATTTTGTCATTCCCGTGAAGACGGGAATCCAGACTAAAATTACTTTATCATCTCATAAACCCCCAGCGTCGCCGGTACAACCAAACCATGCTTCCTGGCCAATCTGATCACCGCTCCTTGCAAAACCTCCACTTCCGTCGGCCGACCTTTTTCAAAGTCGACCAAAAGTGAAGACTTAGTTGAAGGGTCAAATTTTAAAGCCTCTTCCAAAGTCTTTTCAAAAATATTTGGTTCAAAAATTACCTCCTCTTTTTCTCCTACTGCGATTGCCTCTCGCAAAACTTGACTATACACGTTTAGCAATTCTGGATTACTCAAGGCCGGTCCTATTGAACAACGGCCCGCCACGGTAGCCGAAGAAAACGACACGACAAAAAGAAATTTTTTCCATAGTTCCAGAGTTATATTCTCACTCAAAACTGCATCAATTCCCGCCTCTTTAAATATTTCAAATATCTTTTGCATCTTAGGAGTGATATTACCATCCCGTGGACCAAACACCAATTTTAGCTGACTCCCCTTTTGGACTATCCCATTTGGTGAAGTCTTAGTTACCGCAACCAGGACTAATCCTGGTAACACCTCACAGTTTAGATGTTTTAAAACTTTCTGATCGTTATCTAAACCATTTTGCAAGGTTATGACAGTCGTCTCCGGCTTGACTACTTTCTTCAACTCTATCGATACCTTTTCCAAGTCGTAAGATTTTACGGTCAAAATTACTACTTTCGGATTAACTATTTCAGAGATATGTTCAATTATTTTAGGTCGTATTCGTTGAATGTAGTTCGGCCTATTCAGGATCAGTCCCTTTTTTTAATCTCGCTAAAACTTTTTCCCCTCCCCACCAAAGTAATATCTGCCCCGCTTTCAACTATCATTCCGCCATAAAAACCACCCACCCCACCGACTCCTATTAAATTTTCTTTCATATTAGTTCAGAATATTTTACTCTATTCTACTCTGTCTTCAATCTTCTTTCTGATAGTAGCTCTAGCCGTAAGTAGGACAGCAATGCAAATATATTTCAAGCGACCCCAGGAATACGAAATTGGAACTATATCTATGCGGATTGACATTGTTTAAATTTAAGAAGTAGGTTTATTAAGAGTCATTAGTGTTTTTGTCATTCTTGCGAAAGCTATCATGGCTAGCCCTCTTGGTTCAACAGCTGAAAATTGTGTATTGATTTCATGAGTTTTGACATCAGCTACAATAACAGGAACGGCGGGAAGTCTTCCAAAAGATGCACACACTTTTTTTACTATTTCTTCGGCGGAAGGAGTTTTTTCTATATCAACATAGCTATATAGAACACCTTCTCCGTCTAATACCTTTTTTGCTGTAACACAATCCCCACAGCCTTGCTTTCCATAAACTGTTATTGAAACACCTTCACCTTTAAGCATATATTTAGTTTAATTATATTAATATTTAATTTAATTGTCAATATGACCTAAATATATATTAACCTAACCCCATAAGGATTGACATTGTTTAAGATTGTCTTGACAGTAAATTGTGACCCATCGGTTACGAAATTGAAACTATATCCACGCAAGTGGTGATATTTCCTATCTCCCTATGGAGTATGGAACGAATAATTTTGATATATAATTTAATAAATAATATTTATATAGTTATGTTTTTGCATTTATTTATGTTCTATGGTATTAACTGAAGGAAAAACGGAAATAGTCAATGATTCTTCATTAAAAATAGATGATGCTGTAATAGAAGATATTTCTTCGATTATGGAAATCCAAAGGTCCGAGCTTAAAATACCAGAGAATTTAACGGAAAAAGAAGCAAAACAAGGCTTTTTAGTTTATGAAGTTGGGGACGATGAATTAAAAACACTCATAACAGGCAATATAAAACACGTTATCAAAGTCGCTAGAAAAAATGGTAATGTGACAGGTTATTTTATTGCTTACGATATGCAATATTATTTACGACAGCATTCTGAATGGATAAATGAGTTTGAAGAAAACCCAAAAAGAGGATTAAAACAAATATTTAAAGATAATAATGTTCTTTTTTCGAAACAGCTTGCTCTAAGTTCAACTGCTAAGGGAACTGGTTTAGGCGATAAATTATGGGAAGCAGTATATCAAGATGCCGTTGTTTTAGGTTTTAGATATGAAGTTGGGGAAGTTCTTGCTGAACCTATACAAAATTCTGCTATGGAGGCTTTAGTATTTGGTAAATTGAAATTTAATTTAGCAGGGTATAGAACTGATAAAAATAATAGAAAATGGACTGTGATAACCCGTACTCTAAAATAACGTTAATTATTTTTCCTTTAGTTTCATTCTATAGTTACGTTTTATATTGTTCCAATAATCTAATTTGTGAGCCCAGACAGAATCGAACTGTCATCTAAAACTTAGAAGGTTTTTATTCTATCCGTTGAACTATGGGCTCTTGGAGCCTGCTGTCAGATTTGAACTGACGACCTGCTGTTTACAAAACAGCTGCTCTACCGCTGAGCTAAGCAGGCAATACAACGCTTATTTTATCAAAAATAATCAAACCAATCCATAGGAGTGTTGAAACTCAAATAAATGCTATACTTTTATTAATGTCTACAAAGTCGTTAGCCGACCGACTTAAAAAATTAAAAGTCCCCAAGGTTCTGATGGCCGGTCTTCTTATGGCCTCAGTTTTAGGCTGGACGGGCTACAAAAATCTCGACAAAGTCAAAAATTATTATGAAATCAAGCAAATTTTTCCGGTAAAAACAATGGCTGTCCAAGTATTGGACGGTGATACTTTTACAATTAAGAATGGATTGAACGTCCGACTTCTTGGCATCAATGCTCCCGACCGAGGAAAACAAAATTATCAAGAGTCAACTGATTATTTAGCAATGCTTATTTTAAACAAAAAATTAACCTTTGAATATGATAAGTATCAGGATGATAAATTCGGCCGGATCTTAGCTTATGTCTGGATAGATTGTATCAATGGAATAAGGATTTACTGTCACGATGATAAAGCTCTTGTTAATGAAATTATGGTTAAGAAGGGTCTTGCTGTTGGTGTTATTTATGACGACCGCAAAAAACTCAAATACCAGGATCTCCTAAATCCATAGCTTCTTGTCTTCATCGTGGTATATCGACAAATTAATACTATTATATCTTTCTAAACTGCCTGTTTTGTAGGTTATACCCTACTGACAAATAGAAAGGAGTGATATATTATTATTTTATGAACATTCAGTTGTATCACTTAAGAGTTTATTCTTCTCTTTTTACCAATATTGCTGCCACTTTGATATTAACAATTCCAACAATCAATAATTATATTGTCTTGATATTTAACCTTATCTTAATTATTATTAGTTTATCTTTAGCTTTGAGATTAGAAAGAGCTATTTTTTCTTATGATCGACCTAACTGAGTTTTTCAAAAAATTTCAGGTTGGCTATGCCTTAGTCCTTATAGCCTTTTTCCTAATGTTTATTTTCTTTGGAAAGTTTGATAAGGAGTTAGGGAAGAAATAAATTTCTTTGATTATGCCTTTATTGTCATCCCCGATCTAGTCGGGGATCCAGACTAAAATTACTTTATAAAATTCAGGGTCAAATTTTAAAGATTGCACTTCATGTGAAAAAGGTAGATATAATCCTATAGTTATGATAAAATTAATGGCTATGAGAGAAGCGATTTTAAATATTCATGGCAAAAGTTGCACCATTAATAATTTTGGTAGGATTTCGTTTGAAAATCCCAGATTTACGGCAACTGTATCGGAATTGACTTTATTAAGATTAATATCTAAAGGTTTAAAATTACCGAAAGTGGCTGCACAGTACGGAACAACAACAGGAACTATTTCAACAATGATGACATCATTACGAACAAAAAACGACTTTCAGAGAACAACTGGTTTGATTAGACTCGGAAAAGAATTGGATGTACTTCGACCGTTTGCTCTGGAAGGTATAAAAACGCAAGTAAGAATATTGAAAGGTGAAACTGATACTAATCAACCATTGGATATTACATCTGAATTACAAGCTCTCAGTGAAAAAGCTTTGATATAAATAAGTTTTATATAAAATTAATCGTTTTTCCCATTTGGAGCCTGGAAAAATTCTGCGCTGATAATGCTATTGTTCCTTATATTTCTTCAGACCAAGTAACTATTTTCTTAAAGGCAAAAAAAGCTGTTTATGAAATAATTAATGGAAAAGCTATGTCAGAACAATTTAAGGCTACTGTGAAAGATAAATCTATAATCCAATCTCTTGTCAAGTTAGTTCTAACTTATGGTACAGATAAACTTATACCCCTAGAAACAAAAGTTACAAAATGTCTTTTAACTAAAAACCAAGTAGTGAATGTTTTTACAAAAAATAATGTTACGACCATAGTCTCTCCGGACTGCGGCGATTGTCAATTTGCGGCGAAAAATGAAGCTCAACTTCCTAAAATTTGTCATGTTTACAGAGATAATCAATCAGCATTCAAGGTTTAGACTTGGATTGCTATGTAGCTCTAAAGTTGAGTGTTTACACTGAGCGAAGTCGAAGTGCCGCGGGAGGGAGTCGAACCCTCACGACTATTAAGTCACAGGATTTTAAGTCCTGCGTGTATGCCATTTCACCACCACGGCTTATTTTCAGTTCTTATATTATAAACTATTCAGAGAAGATTTATTAATTTGTAAACACATTGATACTATGTTACTATTTAAGATATAAAAAACACTAGACTTTTTTCGGGAATAGGAATTGCCGCCTTCTTTCTTCTCTTCTTTTCATTCTCTACAATCGTTACTTTCGTTACCGACTGGTGGTGGTTTGCTGAAGTAGGGCAGACCGAAGTTTTTATCAAACCTTTGATTACAAAAATAATTATTGGTCTTGTGACTGCGATGATTGCCGCTGTTTTTTTTCTTGTGAACTTTCTTATTGCTATCCGATCAAAAACTGCCTGGACCGCTCTTATCCCTGAAGCATTACTTGGTACTCCGGTCAGCCTTGACAGCCGGGTATTAAAAAAACTCGGCATTATTGCCAGCCTTGTTCTTTCTTTGATTCTTGGATCCATTACCGCAGTCAACTGGCAGGAAATACTCAAATTTTTTTCCTCAACTCCCTTTGGAGAATTTGATCCGATTTTCAAAAAGGATATTGCCTTTTATATCTTTTCTCTGCCAGTTTTTAATATAGGGCTTGGGATTTTAAAACTTTTGATTCTTATTTCTCTTATCAGCAGTGGAATTATATATATTCTTAAAGGCAGCCTTAACCTTACCAATATTCTTAAAAAATTTAAGTTTTCTGGAGAACCAAAAGCGCAGCTGCATCTTGGCATCCTGCTTTTTCTTTTCTTGATTACGACCGCATTTGGCACCTATCTTTCCTTATTTAAGCTTCTTTCCACCCAAAGCGGTCCCATCTTTGGGGCTGCCTATACTGACATAACTATTATGATACCTATCTTAAAAATTTCTATCGGCCTGACTGTTTTAGTGGCTGTTTTAACTCTCTTTTGGGGCATCAGTGGCAAACTCGCACCTCTTCTTGCGGCCATTTCTCTTTATGTTCTTATAGGATTTGTTTCGGCAATCGTTCCATCTATTTTCCAAAAACTGATTGTTGCTCCCAATGAACTAGTCAAAGAAACGCCGTTTATCAAATATAATATTGCCGCCACCCGCCAAGCTTACGGCTTGGATAAAATAGAAGAACGGAATATTTCGGCAGATAAACCATTAACTTCATCTGATATTGCCTCAAACAATCTGACGATTAAAAACGTCCGGCTTTGGGATCGGGAACAGCTCCTTTCCACCTTTTCCCAAATTCAAGAAATAAGAACCTACTATGAATTTGTCTCGATTGATAACGATCGGTATATGATTAATGATGAAATCCGCCAAATCATGCTTTCACCAAGAGAGTTGGCATCGGAAAGTCTCCCCAACCGAAATTGGATTAATGAAAAACTGAGCTTTACCCACGGGTATGGAATTGCTGGCGGGCCGGTCAATCAGGTAACAGCCGAGGGACTGCCGGTTTTGTTTGTTAAAGATCTGCCGCCAAAATCAGAATTCAAGCAGCTGACAGTCAATCGTCCGGAAATATATTACGGCGAACTGACCAACGACTATGTGATTGTCAAAACCAAATCAAAAGAGTTTGACTATCCTAAAGGAGAAGAAAATGTTTACACCACTTATCTGGGTCAAGGAGGAGTAGAAATAAATTTTTTTCTCAAACGATTATTTTTTGCTGTTAAATTCAATTCGCTTAAACTATTTTTATCAAATGATGTCACCTCCGAAAGCCGCATTCTCTATCACCGCAACATCAAAGAACGGGTGGAAAAGATTGTTCCGTTTCTTGACTTAGACCGCGATCCATACGCGGTCGTGGCTGATAACAAAATTTACTGGATCTATGATGCCTATACAAAAACTAATAACTATCCTTACTCTCAACAACTATCATTAAATGGAGGAAGTGTCAACTATATAAGAAATTCGGCAAAAATTGTTATTGATGCCTATGATGGCTCGATCTCTTTTTATCAATCTGATACCGATGATCCTATTATCCGCACCTACGCCAAAATCTTTCCTAATCTTTTTCAACCTATAAGCAAAATGCCAAAAAGTCTTCTTGCTCACCTTCGCTATCCAGAAGATATCTTTAGTCTCCAGACAGCTATTTACACAACCTATCAAATGGATAACCCGCAGATTTTTTATAATAAAGAAGATCAGTGGGAAATCCCAACTATCAGTGAGGGACAGGAACAAGGAACCACCGATGCAGTGCAGCAAATGGGCCCCCGCCATATGATTATGAAACTACCGGGTGAAAAGAAAGAAGAGTATATCCTTATGCTTCCGTTTACGCCTCGCGGCAAAGACAATCTTTCCGCCTGGATGGTGGCCAGAAACGACGGAGATAGTTACGGAAAACTGATTGTCTACCGTTTTCCAAAACAAAAACTTATCTTTGGCCCAAAGCAGGTCATCGGCCGCATTAATCAAGACGCTGAAGTCAGCCGGCAGATTTCTCTATGGGACCAGAGAGGATCGCAGGTTATTCAAGGTCCACTCCTTGTCATCCCGATTGAAGAATCGCTTATTTACGTGAGACCGCTCTATCTTAAAGCGGAGACCGGAAAAATTCCAGAACTGAAACGAGTCATTGTTGCCTATGAAAATAAGATTGCGATGGAGGAAACTTTGGAAGCAGCTCTTTCCAGAATATTTGGAGTGACAGAAAAAATTGATCAGCCCTTCGACTCCTTCGATGTTACTCAGGACAAGTCCGTTCAGGGTAAACCAACAAAAGACCTGTTTAAGCAAGCGCAAGAACTATATGATGAGGCGATCCGTTCTCAAAAAGAGGGTGATTGGGCACGTTATGGAGAATTAATAAAACGATTAGGCGAGATTTTAAAATGAAAGGAATTATATCAGTTCAGGTACTTTTTAATATTCTTCAAATGCTCTTCGTAGGTTTCGGCACAGTGAATTTGCTTAAAATTATCGTGTAAATAAAATATACAGTCAGTCTCTTCAGGGTTTAAGGCCGCTTCAATATAATCAATGTTTGGACTGCAGATGGGGGTTGGAGGCAGACCTTTATGGAGATAAGAATTATAAGGCGAATCATTTTGTTTTTCCTTAATATTAATTGCTCCCCACCATTTTCCTTCGCTGTTTTTTCCCAAGGTGTATTGCATCGTGGCATCAATTTGAAGCGGCATTCCCTTATCTAACCTGTTCCATATGATCCCTGAGATAAGCCTCATGTCATAGTCTCCGGCCGCTTCTCGAGATATTAAAGATGCAATTTTGAGACCGGTAACCCACCTGATATTTGCATTAACAAATTTATCTGCCAGTGGCGCAAATTTTTCGTTGAATCGATTAATCAGTCGTTTAGCCACTTGTTCCCCGCTCTCATCGATTGGTATTAAATATGTGTCAGGATAATAAACACCTTCAAAGTATTCTGGAGCTGTGTTTGTGTAAGTCGTGTTCCATTTATCTAATTCCTTACTATTCCAACCTAAACCATCAGCTAATATCTCACCTATCTGCTCCTTGCGCAGACAACTTGAATAACTAACCCAAACAAGATCGGGTTTGCCATCTATTTTTTTAAATACGTCGGCCGCCCACATGTTTTTACTCAATTTATATCCGCCGGATTTTATTTCATTGAAGTAAACAAATGTATTTACGTATAATTCTAGAACTTTATTTTTTTTGATGAATTTTCCCTCTTCTAATTTTTGAACCAAATCAAATCCAGTTTGGTTTTTTGGAATAATAAAAATTATTGTTTCTTTTAAATCACTAACCGGCCCAAAATAATACCAATAAAGTGGAAAGGTAATCACAACAATTACTAACAGAAATATAAATATTTTTTTCATATCTTGATTAATGTAAGCAATAATTATAACGATTTATTTGTTATATTTGAAGACTTTAAGAATTTATTTTTCTCCCCTTATTGGCCTAACTGCCCCTTCTGGAGTTTTAAAGCGGAATTTTACTTCTGGAATAACGGAAGGAGCCATTGTGATTTTTTTAAGATTTGGTCTTATATAATAAGGTCCCTCAATTGTTGGTTTTTTTTCATTTAAACTAGAATCGTGTTTATATAAATAGAAATTTCCAATTCCGAATAAAGCTAATCCTCTTTGTATTAATATAATTGGATTTAAATTCATGGAACAATTATATCATGAAAAACAGCCAACCTATCACTATCGAGTTTTTCAAGATATATTTTTGACATAGTGCCTTTCGTCAGGATGCCAATTTTTCAACCCCAGTAGCGCATCTTTGACTAAATAGAAACGGGGGCGGGAATAATCCTTAAATGAAACCATAAAGACGTCAATAATATCTTTTTTTGAATATATGCCGGTAAGCCAAGATATATCTTTAAGAATCCCAAAAGATAATATTTGATGGATAATATAGTATTTATCTTTATCTAAATTAAGGTGATTGACATTCACTGACCATAAGACTGATTGAAGTCGTTTAGGTAGTTTCATACTCATATTATATCATTGAATAAATTTGTAAGCGTCAGGAATCCGAACCATTTTACTACGATTTTTTAAAAATAATTTAAAGATACAAATATTTACTTTAGATAGTTACAGCCTGCTATCTGTAGCTTTAGCGAAAGAAAGTGAGCCGGTAATCGGAACTTACGAACAACTTTTAAGGGAATGTCAGACTATTTATAAGGTACTTTCTAATATCTATTTATTATTTAGTTGTAAAACAAATTACTTGAATAATCTATTAGCTTATAGTATAATACATCCATGACTAATGAATTTCCAACAGTTACAGTTGATCATATAGGGGGAGATTCGAACGATGAAGCAGAATTTTTTCGTGTAAACGTTCCTCAAATTGATGAAACAAATTCATTGGCAACTAAATTGTTTGGCAAAAGAGTTTTAGAAGTTTCATCTGAAACCGCTTTAAAAGAATTTGATACAGCTATTTATCCAGCCGTACAATTACTTGCTGTCGCCATTACTTCTTGTAATACATGTCCTGTCAAACAAGGAGGAGTGTGTACAGGAATGCAGCCGATAAATTTTAGAGATACTGGAATATATCAAGCAACAGTAGAGGTATTAGGTAAAAGAGATTGGTCTGTTCACAACGCTACCGAGCAATTATCAGGAGCAAATTGTGGCATAAATCCTTCACAGTTAAACAAACTAAATTCAATTAAAGTAGGTTAATTCTATTCTTATTTAACTCGGTATTATTCTGTGAACTGTCGGTGACAAATTTGGAACCCCTTGAGGATAAGTTTTGGAAGGAGTTTAATGAGTTTGTAGAAAGAGTAGCAGGGTATTTTGGCAGTCATGAACAACTTCAAACATACTCCGCTTAGAAATTCAAACCACCTAATAGATTGGCTTTATAACCTAATTTATAGTATAATGGTAGTCAAATATGACTGAAGCTCTATCGTTAAGCTTACCAAAAAAAGGAAGGTTTTATTTAGTTAGAGAGGATTTAAATGGTTATCAGATGGATATGGGAGAGCATAAAGATGAAATAATGCTACATAAAGCTCAACTTGTAAGAATAACGGATCCAATAACAATAAATGGCTGGACAGGCGTTAAAGTTCCTAAAAACTTGATACACTGGACACAAGTGGATGTTCCTACAGAAAAATTAACTCAATTAAATTTGAAGACTATTCTAACTTTAGTTATCCCGACTGCTATTGCTAATATACATATAGGTAGAAGAAAAGTTTAGAGCTTTGTGAAGACAAGTATTCAATTTTTTCAACTTACTAGATGAAGCTACCTCCATATATTCCAACTTAAGACTATTTGTTTTTTTATCGTGTCTTGGTATCTATGTTTTCGCTTTTTATTTATATTTAAATTTTCACTGAGGTTAAGGAGATTAGATTATGCTAGTTTAGGTAATTTATCTACTATTTTATGAACGATACCAAATTTTTTTGCTTCTTCTGTATTTAGTAGAGTCCCATCTCTTAAAATTTTTTGAATTTCTTTAAATTCTTTTTTTGTTTCTTTAGAGATTATTTCAGTGGTTCGTCTTAACAATTCTTTAAGAAAAATTAAAGACTCCTCGTGTACATGCAAAGCAGAAGCTTGATTCATTGTAAAAGTTCCTTCATGGAGAAAAAAACGGCAGTTAGTAATGGAGATTCTTTCTTCGCCTGCCAAATAAACTGTATTTGCCGCAGAGTCAATTTGACCAAAACTTATCATGATAACCTTGATTGGTAACGACTTTAAAAAGTCATATAATCGTATTGCAGAATCAACATCTCCTCCATTTGAAGATAAATAAAAATATAATTTTCTAACCAAGGGCTTATTATTAATTTCATTATTTATCCAATATATAGCACCACCAACGTTATTAGGTTCGATTCCTCCCGTATATGTATAAGTTATTGTGTCTACTGGCATATTTATCGAACATCAACTTTAGACTATAAAGACAGTCTAATCACCACGTAAATTAGCATGTGTCTCCTTATGTGAAGCGTAAGGGATTCGAACCCTTGATATTCACCCTGAAAAGGTGATGTCCTAGGCCACTAGACGAACGCTCCAAAAGAAATATTAAATAATAAAAATCAAATATCAAAAAACTAAAACATACTAATTCTACCACAAAAAAAACGTCTTTTTTATTTTTTCTCAATTCAACACCCTGCTAAATAATTTCATATCTAACAGGGTATTATTACTTACTTCAACTTACTCTTCAACTCTTCCAATACTTCCTTTGCCAGTTCTTTGCCGCCTAGGCCAAAGGCTAAACCTCCGGCAAGGGACAACATTACGACGATTCCTGTAAAAAGAATTCTAATTAAATCTTGAGCCACACCCAATTGATTAAGGACCACTAAAACCGTAAAAAACACTATTGTTCCGCGAGTAAAAACAGCTAAACTATTGCTGGCTGTTGACCCCATCGTCTTAACGCTATGGCGAACCAGGTCAGCTGTCAAGTTAGAAGCTAGTATACCAACAAAAGCTATGACGACGGCAACAACTACGTTTGGTAAATAGAAAAGAATCTGGTTAACAACAGTGGTCGCTTCTGATAATCCCCATACTTCCAAAGCTGGAACCAAGAAAACTATGATTAACATCCATTTTAATATCTCTGAAAGTATTCCTGTCCATACATTTACTTCCTCTTTTTTGATTAATTTTGTTTTATGAAACAAAAGATCAATTTTTGAAAAAGTAACCACAGTTAAGATTAATTGCTTCACTATGCTACCAATCAATAAACCAACTATTAAAATTAAAAGTCCTCCAAAAAAACTGGGTATCAAATTTCCTAGATTTCTAAAAAAATCAAATAAAATTGTGTTTATTAATTCAATCATTTATATTTTCACCCCCTATTCATAGTAAATTATTAACTTTCAATATCGTCCCAAAATTTAATATTAACTTTCTCGCCCTCAATCAGTATAGAAAAAACTGCTATCTTAAGTTTATAGGCTTCAAATTTATTTTTCAACAAGTAATATTGGGAGGCTTTTTTTATATGATAAATCTTTCTTTTATTAACCGCCTCATATGGCGCACCGTGATTTAGATTAGATCTGGTCTTAACCTCAACAAAATACAGGCAGTGTTTTTTTTCGGCTATAATATCAATCTCTCCGAATTTGGAATGAAAGTTTTTTTCAAGGACAGAAAAATTATGAGACTTTAAAAAGTCTAATGCGAGATCTTCACCAATTTTACCGAGATTTTTTTGATAAAGGGACATGGGTGGTTTTCTTTTTTACTTGATATAGCTTAGTCCTTACTTCCTGCTCTGTCAAATCCCGAATAAAATAAAGCTTAGCTTTTTGATAAGAAGATTTTTTGACTAATTCCATCTTGGCAATATAAGGAGATGACAAAGGAATAATCTTTTCCACCCCGGTTCCGGTTTTAGATATTTTTCTGACTGTAAACATTCTATTTGCTTCACTATCGCCTTTGACTTTAACAATTATTCCTTTAAAAATTTGAATACGTTCTTTATCACCTTCTTTTAATTTATAGTCAATAGACACAGTGTCTCCGACTTTATATCTGGTTTCTTTGTAGAGAAATGAGTTTGCCATAAGACAGTATTATATCAGAAAAATCTTAAATTTTAAATCTCAAATCACAAATAAATCATAAATATCAAATAATAAATTCTAAACAGTTTAGTGTTTAGTGCTTATTATTTAAAATTTATTTGGAACTTGGAATTTAGGATTTAGAATTTTGCAAACATGCCTTCAAAAACGCAACAAAAATAGGGTGCGGCCTTAGAGGTCTACTCTTATACTCCGGATGCCCTTGAGTGCCAAAGTAAAAAGGATGGGTTGATTCTGGTAATTCCATAATTTCGGCTAAATTTTCTACGACTGAACGGGCGCTTATAACCAAGCCTTTTTTTTCAAAATCTTTCGTAAATTCATCATTAAATTCATATCGATGTCTATGTCTTTCGCTGGTCTCTTCTTTTCCATAAATTTGAAACGCTTTTGTTCCCTTTTTGACGATAGCATCCCAATTCCCTAACCTCATTGTTCCACCATATGATCTTTTATCCATGTATTTCTTTTGAGCTGGCATCAGATGAATGACTGGGTGCTTTGTTTTTGAACTATTTTCATTTGTATTGGCGTCCGACCAACCTAAAACATCTCTGGCAAAAGCAATCACAGCCAACTGCATCCCGTAACACAAACCCAAATATGGAATTTTATTTTTTCTAGCGTAAGAGGCAGCCGTAATCATTCCCTCCGCCCCTCTTTCCCCCCACCCTATTGGAACAATCAAACCGTCCGGTTTACCAATAATTTCTGCTCCTGATTTTTCGACTTTTTCTGCGTCAATCCAATGGGTTTTTACTTCCATTTCAATTTCAAATGCTCCATGATTAAGAGCATCAAATAAAGCCGCATATGAATCTCGAAGTTGATAATCACCCGTGCCAAAATACTTTCCAACGATGGCAATATTAATTATATTCCCAGATTTTTTAGAATAAATCTTGTCAACTAATTTTTGCCAGTCAGTCAGATCGGGTTTCGTGACTTTTAATTTAAACTGACTTAAAATCTTTTCTGCCAACTGTTGTTTTTCCAAAATCAAAGGTACTTCATAAGGATGAGAGACGTCGGGATTGGAAATAATATTTTCCGGTTGGACATTACAAAATAAAGCAAACCGTTCAATCCGCCTTTTATCCAATAACTTTTCCGATCTGGCCACGATAAAATCTGGCTGAATACCCATTGAATTTAGTGTACGGACGGATAGTTGTGTCGGTTTAGTCTTTGGTTCACCAAGATGATTTGGAGTTGGGACATATGAAACATGGACGTGGATGACGTCGCCTGGATTCTTTAAGGTTAAAATTCGGGACGCTTCGTAATAAAAAATATTTTGATATTCCCCAGCCGTGCCACCTAATTCAATGACAACAATATCAGCTTTTTTCTTTCTTCCCAATGTATTAATTCTGTCAATAATTTCATTGGTAATATGGGGAATGGCTTCAACATCTTCGCCTTTGTATTCAAATCTTCGTTCTCTGTCAATAACAGTTTTATAAATTTCTCCTATTGTGACAAAATTATCCTTTCCCATATCTTCATCTAAGAATTTCTCGTAAGTTCCAATATCCATATCTGCTTCCGTGCCATCTTCACATAAAAATACATCACCGTGTTCAATCGGGTTGATTGTTCCGGCATCCAAATTAAGATAATTTTCAAACTTTAAAGGAGCAACTCGGTAACCTGATTGTTTAAGAAGAAGGGAAATGGATGCGGCGGTAATACCTTTACCAATTCCTGAAATCACGCCACCGGAGATAAATATATATTTCATAAATTAGTTTATCAAGTTATAAAGTTTATCAAGTTCATCAAGAAATGTGTTTTATCTTGAAAAACTTGATTAACTTGACAAACTTGATGAACTCTTTACCAGCGTCCAAGCGCTCCACTTACATTTCGGATAATTCCCACATCCATAAAATCTTTTTTTAGTCTTAGTAAATTTTACCACAACATCTCCCTGGCAAAGAGGACATTTTCTGTTTTTAACTACTTTTACGATTGACTTGGTATATTTACACTTTGGATAGTTCGCGCAGGCAATGAATTTTCCAAAGCGGGAAAAACGAGAGATTAAATTCCCCCCGTCTTCCGGACAAATTCCTTTTACGTCATCTGCTATTTTTAATATTGAACTGTCTTCAATTCTCAAATCCAATTCTTTTTTAAATGGCGTATAAAAATCTCTCAGCAATTTAATGTAATCTTCCTGCTTATTGGCGATCCGGTCTAAACCATCTTCCAAATTGGCCGTGTAGGAAAGATCAAAGATTGTTGGAAAACTACTAGAAAGATAGTCGCAGATGGAAGTCCCGATTGAAGTCGGGATAAAATAGCGGCCGTCTTTTTCAGTATAATTTTTCATCTGAATAAGCGAAATAATCATTGCGTAAGTCGAAGGCCTTCCAATCCCTTTTTCTTCCAATGTTTTGATTAATGAGGCTTCATTATAACGAGGTGGCGCCTTGCTCAATAAAGCTTTTTCTTCAAGACTTTTTATTCCAATTTCCATATCTTTTTTCAATTTAATGATTGTTTGATGATTGTTAACGTAAAACGGATCAAAGACCTTTAAGAATCCGTCAAAGATAACTTGCTGCTGCTCGCTTTCAAAAAGATATGTTTTATCTGAAGATATCTGTGTTTTGACGGTTTTAATAGTTGCTTCCTTCATCTGAGTTGCAATCGCGCGATTAAAAATCAACGTGTAAAGTCTTTGATGATTAACCGTTAATTTTGATTCTTTTTTTCCTTTAAAGGCAGCCTTAACTTCCAATAACTTTGTTGGTCTAATCGCCTCGTGGGCTTCCTGAGCCGATCTTGACCTGGTTCTAAATCCTCTCGGTTTTTCCAGCCCATATTCTTTCCCATATTTTTTTTCAATATATTCTTTGGCCGGAAAAATAAATCGGGCCGATAGATTAAATGAGTCGGTGCGATGATAGGTAATAAGCCCTCGTTCATATAAATCCTGAGCCAGCCGCATAGTTTGCTTGGATGAAAAACCATGTTTGTAATAAGCATCTTGCTGTAAAAGGGAAGTGGTATATGGAGGCATTGGATAACGGGAAGCGATTGATTCTTGAACGTCAAAGACTTTATATTTATCGTTGAGACAGTCCTGTTTAATATTCTCAACATTGTCTTTATTGATGGTTGTTTTCGTAAAGATATAATCTCCTGCAAACAATTTTATGGTAGTTTTTTGTTCGTAAAGAATAGAATCTTTGGAAATCAACTTAGCCTTTATCTGGACACCCTTGGGGTGGCCAGCCTCGAAATCCCCATTTATTTGATAATACTCCTCTGTATTGAATGCCTTAATTTCTTTTTCCCGCTCAACAATCAGGCGCAAAGCAACTGTCTGAACACGTCCTGCGGACAACCAATTTTTGCCGGTTTTTTTCCAAAGAAGCGGTGATAGTTCATAACCAACTACCCGATCTAAAATCCGGCGGGCCATCTGGGCCTTAACCAGATCAAGTCTCAAAGTTTCCGGATTAGCTAATGCTTCTGTTAATGCTTTAGTGGTTATTTCGTGAAAAACAATTCTTTTAAGGGTTACTCCCTCCTTAAATTTAATGTCTGGCCAATTTTCATCGATATAACCCAAAATATAGGCAATATGATAAGAAATTGCTTCTCCTTCTCGGTCCTGATCTGTTGCCAAAATTATTTCTTGATTTTCCGTCGCTAACTTTTTCAGTTGGGTAATAATTTTTTCTTTATTTAAAATTGGCTCCAAATCAGGTTTAAAATCATGTTCATAATCTATAGCAATTCTGCTTTTTGGCAGATCCCGTATATGACCCATCGATGCGAAAACAAAGTAGTTATTTTTGTCCTCTAAATTTTTCGACTTTAAAATGTAGTTAAAAGTTCGGGCTTTTGTAGGTGACTCAACAATGATTAACGCCATAAATAATAAATATCAAATATTAAATTTCAAATATCAAATAAATACTAAATATTAAATTTTAAATATTAAAACTGAAGTATTATCTTAAAATATCAAACTAATTTGAATTATTCAACAGAAGTTATGTCACTATCTTTTTACGACCGCACCAAGATAGTAATTATTCAGTATGTCTATGATTTAATGGCGGAGGAAGATCAATTACGTCCGAATCTAGATAGGCATTTGCTTCTTTTGAATTTGCTATTTTAACTGCCTGTATTTCTTTAGAAGCAGTTGGCTTTACTATATTGAGTCCTGCACCTACTCCACGACCAAGATAATCTATCAAATCTTCCTGATGATGATTAAAATTGTGTTTATCCATCATTTCTAATTGTTCTCTTGTTAAGCCTGGAGTTAAAAAATCCTTACTTACAAAAATTGCTAAATTAGAAAGAAGATAAATTCCTGTAAACGTAGCTGCTGTTCTTAGGAGAGACTTCAAAATATTTTTATCCGCGATTTTTTGTTCATTTCTTGCCATATTGGCTCTATAATACTCTCTCTCTCTTCCAAAATCAAGTGATTTTTGTTTTTTTAGAGTAATTATGACTTTATGGACTATGAAATAAAGGATGTACAATCGATTAATCGATTGTACAGTTTGTATTATCGATTAAACGGTAATATATTTCTTCTTAAGATGTCATTCCCGCGGAGGCGGGAATCCAGACTAAAATTACCTTATTTTTTGTTGTTCTTTTTGAGTAAGATAATTTTCTCCAGTAACAACGCTTTTTCCTGTCTTTTGTTCCAATTCTAAACGAGCGTTTTTGGCAATTCGTCCGCCTTTTTTCGCCGGAATTTTGTTTTCTTCCAAACCCTTTGTCTCCATATTTTCCGCAATCTGACGAGTTGAAAGTTCTGCTAAGGCCGTGAAAACTAATTCTGCATCAGTCATATGATCACGCAGGTTTTGCGTCTTCAGTCCTTTATATTTTTTGTGTTCTCTAACTGATAAATCGCTCCATTCTTGATGGATGATATTAGTCAAAATGGCATATTCGTCTTTTTCCTTAACCTCATTATTTTTCCAATAGTCTGTTAGCTTATTTCTGATTTCCTGCCCCATCATTCTTTGTTGAATCCATTTTTGACTTCGTCCCATTCTTTGCCAATTCGTTCTCCCTCGATTAATTGATTTTTCCGGATCGGTTGTTTCTTGAATTCTTTCATAACCGACTTTAGCAAGCCACAATTTTATTGGTTCCGCTTTAGAACTCGGAACTGATTGAATAAGACGAAGTAGCGTTTCCACATCAGCTACGTAGGTTTTATAAAATTTTCCGTCACTTGCCTGCATTTTCAGTTGGTGACATTTTGTCACCACCTGGCTACCTTCTTTTCGAAGCCTTTCGGCAAGTTTATTCCAATATTTTCTCGCGCGAGTAAAGTCAATTTGATCTGTTAATACTTGAACGATGTCCACCACCGAAAAAAGCCATTTCTCTTGTTCTTCATTCCACTGTCTTCTAATTTTTCTCCCTTCAAAAATCGCAATTTTAGGAGTTTCACTCGCATTCATATATTATGATAAATAATTAACTATTTAATTTTTCCAAAAACTGTTTTAGAATCTTTGAACTCTTCTCCAAATCCCCTTTTACCTCCAAAATCACTTTCCCTTTAATCCTCGTTTGAATGATTTGGACGTTTAATTCCGGATATTTTTCCTTAATTTTTTGAGTCAATTTTTCTGTACTTTCTTTATTAATATATTTGCCGACGCTTTTTATTTGGTAAAGGTATTCTCTGACAGCCATCTCTGTTTGTTTAACGGTATAATTTTCTCCCAAAATTTTTTCATATAAATTAATCATCTGTTTCTTATCATTGAGACGAGAGAGAATATGAATATGGCTAGAACTGATGGATTTGGAATAATAACCATCAACGACTACATCGGGTATTTTTTTAAGACGTAAAAGATGACAAATGTAAGAAGGTTTATATCCAATTTTATTGGCAAGATCAATGATGCGATAATTTTTTTCCCTAATTATATACTCAAGTAGGCGGGATTTTTGAAAAATATCCTTATCTTCTTTAATTTGATTTAGTAATGAAGTAATATCTTGAATCATTAAACAATTTTACACCACCCTGACGTAAGAATCGCCTTGTTTTTTATAAAACTCTACTTTTCCTTTAATTTTGGCTGATATTGTAAAATCTCTACCTAAAATAGTCCCAACTCCATTATGTACTTTTGTCCCTCTTTGGCGGATGATAATATTACCGGGAATGACTTCCTGATTTCCAAAAACCTTAACTCCAAGTCTTTTTGACCTTGAGTCACGATTTCCTTTAACAGTTTTCTGCGCCTTAGTGTGTGCCATATAATAAAAATATTAAATATTAAAAATCAAATATCAAAAATTACATCTTAACAATCTTCAGTTTAGTCAATTTTGCCCTAAACCCTCTGACTTTTCGCTCTCGAGATTTTGCTTTAAATTTAGCAATCCTAATTTTTTCTCCAAGTACATTGTCAATTACTTCGGCTGTAACTTTTTCTTTTAAGAAAGGTTTACCTAATTCAAACTTCTTTCCTCCGTCATCAAATCTTAATAAAGTTTCTAATTCAACTTTTTTTCCTTTATCGATATTCATAAAATCAACCGTTATCTCCATTCCGTCGCGGACGAGATATTGTTTTCCGCCTGTTTTAACAACTGAGTACATAACCATAGAAATAAATTATACATTAAAAACACATAACTTCAATCAGATATTAAACAGTCAAATGGTTAAAACTTAAACAGTTAAAAAAACTTTTAAAACTTAAAACTTTAAACACGTTTTTATTTAGTAGTTTAATGTTTAATAGTTTATTTAGGTTTTAACAGTTTAATATTTAACAGTTTTGTCTATGGCATTAACGCAAAGCCTATTAATAAAGCTATAACTGAGGATCCTCCATATGAAATAAAAGGCAAAGTTATTCCTGCGATTGGCATAATTCCCATATTCATGCCGAGGTTTATTATTGTCTGAGAAACAAAATAAGTCAGAATTCCTAGACAGTAAAGAAATTTTTTCTGATTATCCTCGCTTTTTTGATAGTAAAAATAAATTGTTCTTTTAACTAAATGAATAGTAATTGCAGTAAAAAAAATTAAAACAAAAAAACCGCCGAGAAATCCAAACTGTTCAATTAACGACGCAAAAGCAAAATCTGTTGTATTTTCCGGTAAAAAAAACAGTCGAGATTGAGTCCCCAAACCTAAACCTCGACCAAAAAACATTCCCGATCCAATCGTGATGACTGATTGAATCATATTATATGCTGAACCCTGGACATCCAAATGTGGGTTTATAAAACTTAGAATTCTTGCTTTTTGATAGTCCTTCATTATCAACCAACCAATCGGAACAAAAAGAACAATAAATCCAATTAAATAACCTAAGTATTTTTTTGAAAAATTAGAAAACATTAAAATGGTAAAAAAAATAAAAAAATAAACCATGGCATTTCCTAAATCCGGCTGTTTAAAAATGATAATAAATGGAATTAAAAAATATATAAAAATCTTAATGAAATTTAAAAATGAATTACTTAATAAATTTTTGACAACTAAAATTTCTGACAGAAATAATACGAAGAAAACCTTAAAAAATTCGGAACCCTGAAAATTAAAAAAATAAAAATTTATCCAGCGCTTTGAACCTTTTACTTCAAGACCAACTATAAAAGTAATTATTAAAATTGCAATAAAAAACCAATAAAAAAATTTACTATTTATTCTAAAAAAATGTGAGCCAATAGATTTTATTATGAAATAACCTAAAAATCCAAAAAATAAATAAATAATCTGACGAATAAAAAGATCATGGCTCAATCCGAATAAATTAAATAGACCGAAAACTGAAAGAAAGATTAGAGAAAAAATATTCATGTTATTGAACCTCAATTTTATTTCCGAAGCTGATTTTTTTTGCTAATACTCTTTTAGCAATAAAATCTTTTTCTTTTTCAAACCCTTTGGGAATTGTTAAGTCAATTTGCTGATCCGTTTTAAGACCTTTCAATTTTCTTTGTGATTGAATTTCACGAATTAATTCTCGAAGTTTTCCCTCTTTTTCTAATTGAGCTTCAGTTACTTTTATTTCTTTTTCTGGATAGTGAAAATTTTTGTTTATAGTAATATTTTTAATATTTAATTCCTTTAAAACAACCTCCCAAACTTCATTAGATATTAACTTAAGATTCACTGTTGATTCGGTTTTTACTTTTAAATTAGCCAGTGGAATTCTGATTTTAACTCCAGCAACTTTTCTCTCTGCCTGTCCGGCTTCAACAATCTTTCTAGCAATCTCCATCTCTTGATCCAATTTTTTATTTATGAAAGGTTTACCTTGAGCGGAGTCGAAGGGCCAGTTTTCAAGATTAACCGATTCATTGCCTGTTAGATTTGTATAAATTTCTTCAGCCACAAAAGGAATAAAAGGAGAGATTATGATTGATAGATTAACCAAGACATAGTAAAGTGTTTCATAAAAATTATTTTTATCAACTTCGTTATCTGAATTAACCCAAACCCGATCACGACTTCTGCGAATAAACCAAGTTGATAAATCTGAAACAAACTTTTCGATCTCCAAAGCCGCGTCCTTAGCATTAAATTCTTTAAGATTTTTTTCAACAGATTTAACGGTTGAAACAAATCTTGATAGAATCCATTTGTCTAAAACATTTGGCGAAGACAACAAATTTTTTGCGGTTTGTTGTTTTCCGTCAAAAAATTTTGGTTGTCGAGCCAAATCATATTTGTCTAAGTTTGCATATTCCACGAAAAACTTATACACATTCCATAACATCAAATAAAATTGCCTTCTTACTTCATCGGCACGTTTATACCCAAAAAGCATATTGTCAGCTGGATTGTGACGAGCGAACATCCACCTCATCACGTCCACTCCGATTTTATCAGCGCCTTCATTAAATTCGATGGCATTGCCCCAACTCTTATGCATCGGGCGACCATCTTCACCAAGTTGGGTGCCATACCCTAATACTCGTTTAAACGGAGGTTCATTTTCAAGGACGGTTGATTCGGCAATAAGGGCATAAAACCAGTTTTTGAATTGACCCGGAAAAGACTCTGTAATAAAATTGGCCGGGAACCATTTTCGCCATTCTTTTTTATCTTTATTGTAAAGCGACTCCCCTTGATTATCTTCTCTTATTGTAGAGTATGGAACAATTCCTGCATCCAACCATGGATTTCCTACGTCGTCAATTCTTGAAAGCAATCTTCCGCATTTTTGACATTTTATTTTAACTTCATCAATAAAAGGTTTATGGGGAGTATGACCTTCAAACTCTTTCCAACCGGAAACGGCTCGTTTCTCTAATTCTTCTTTCGATCCGATTACCTCAAAACCCCCACATCCCCCATCTCCCCCACATTCGTATATGGGAAGTGCCAACCCCCAATAACGATTTTTTTTGGAGATCAACCAATCGTGCATATTCTTTAACCAATCCAATTCTCGATCTAAACCAAACTCCGGCATCCACTTAATTTTTTTTGTCACAGCGATCATCCGTTCTCGTAAGGACAAGTCACGACTTGTCCCTACATCTGTTTTTGATTTTAAATCCATCGCAATGTACCATTCGTCTTCAACCTTCCAGACTAACTCCGTTTTACATCTCCAACAAGCTGGATAACGATGCTTATAATGATGGGTTTTAAAGACAAAGTTTTTTTTACGCAAATAATCGAGAATTATTTCTGGGTGTTTTTTAGCATTTTTCCCGGCCAAAAACCCCATATCAGGACGGTAATCAGCGTTGTCTTCAATGACCGGAATCATTGGTAATCCATATTTTTTTCCAAGTTTAAAATCCTCAACTCCGGCTGATACGGCAGTGTGAACCATTCCTGTTCCTTCGGTCAAAGAAATTGGTAGGATCATCTTATCAGTTGCTACTACCGTATGAAATTTATCAGGATTTTCTTCTTTTACCTTTTTCACTGCTGGAATGTCATCAAATGGACCGTCATATTTTAAACCAACCAGTTCTTGTCCTTTAACAGTTTTAACGATTCGTTTATAGTCTTTACCAAATACTGCGTCAATCAAATCTTTAGCCACCCAAAACAATTCTCCGCTTGTTCCTTCAACTAATGAATAATCAAAATCTTTATTGACGGCGACGGCAATATTAGCCGGTATTGTCCACGGCGTCGTCGTCCACACCAATAAATATTCCTTGCCCACCGAAGCTTTTGCGAAGGTGGGATTTTTTCTTTTAATAATTGGCAATGCTAAATACACTGATTCATGAACAAGCTCTTTATAATCCTCCGTCAACATCTCATGCTGAGAAATAGCTGTCTCACATCGCGGACACCAAGGGACCGATTCGCGCCCTTTGTAAATCCAACCATGGTCATAACATTTTTTCAAAAAATTCCAGATCATGTAGTTATTTTCATCACTCATCGTAAAATAAGAACGATCCCAATCGGCAAAATATCCAAGTCGTTTTGATTGTTCGGTTTGAATAGAAGAATACTTCATAACCCTGTCTTTGCATAACTGAACAAACTTGGCGATTGATGCTTTCTTATTTCCTGGAACCAAGTTCTCAATATCTTTTTTTGTATGAAGTCCTAATTCTTTTTCAACTTCAACTTCTACCCAAAGACCCTGGCAATCAAAACCATTTTGAAACCTCTGTTTGTAACCTAATAAATTATAAAAACGCGGCCAAAGATCTTTATAGGTTCTTCCCCAAGCATGATGAACACCCATTGGATTATTAGCCGTAATCGGCCCGTCTAAGAAAGAAAAATATTTTTTGCTTTTCTTATTCTTATTTAGGTATTTTTTAACAATCCCATTTTCATACCAATGCTTCAACCACTTTTTCTCCATTTCAGGAAAATTTTCACTAGAATTTACAAGTTTAAACATATCGGATAATTATAATATATAAGAAGAGAAAAAATATAAATGAATTAACGATTGAATGTTTTAATCTATTGATAGATTGAAACATCCATAATATTTCTATTCTTTTTATTTAACTTTTAAATCGAGCTATATCATCGGGTAAATTATTTATCCCCTCAAATTCTTTAATAATCACTGATTTTATTTTAGATTTTAATTCTTTTTTTATGTGGGGATAAACCATTTCTTTTTCTCCTCCTATGCTTTCACAATCATCTTCAATTAAAACGTCTGGTACAAGTCTTTCAGCGATGTCTTTATAGTTTTCTCCGTGTTTACGAAAATAAAGATTCCGCCCATCTGGAAAGTTACTTTTTGAGAGTATTTTTTTAATGGTTTTTATTTCTGATTTTATTTTTCTTGAAGTTAAATAAATAATTTCAGCCCCTTGCTGTTTCCAAGATTGAAGTTTTTGAATAGCGTTTCCAACCGGAATATAGTTTTCAAAATCATAAACCGATCCTCGCGTCGCTTTAAAAGGTATAATCCGTTGAATTGCTGCAGCTTTTGATTGTTTTACCCGTTCTTCTCGACTAACCCTTTTGGCCAGAGCGTGCATTAAGATTGTTCCTTCGGTGAAAACTAAAATTTTCATAAATAAGTTATAGTTTTATTTTAATTATAAAATTTGATAATGAGTGCTTCTCCCCATATCAATCCGTTTGATCTTTGTAAAAAAATCTTATATAACCGACTATATAAGATTATATGAGATTGCATAAGATTAGGAAAGTCGTTTGTCAAGTACCAACTAAAAACAGCTATTAACTGTATTAATTTTGTGGTAATCTATAGGTGTAATATAAATATTTATCCAAAAAATACAATGAACAATATTCTTAAAAAGAGTGTAGTTGAAGATCAAAACCTAAAGTACCCCGAAGATTTTATCAATAAAATTATTTGTGACGATTGTATTGAAGTGATGAAACAAATGCCTGATAATTCTGTTGACTTAGTAGTCACTTCTCCACCCTATAATCTAAAAAATTCAACCGGTAACGGTATGAAAGATGGCCGTGGTGGTAAATGGGCAAATGCTGCCCTACAAAATGGATATAGTCACTATGACGATAATATGCCTCATGATAAATACGTAGCCTGGCAAAGAAAAAGCCTAGAAGAAATGATGAGATTAATTAAGGATACCGGTGCTATTTTCTATAACCATAAAAGGAGAGTACAAAATGGATTATTACAAGATCGGCAAGATATTGTTAATGGTTTTCCGGTAAGACAAATAATTATCTGGCAAAGAAAAGGCGGACTTAATTTTAATCGTGGATATTTTTTACCTACTTACGAAGTAATTTATTTAATAGCTAAACCAAAATTCAAATTAGTTCCAAAAGCAAATGCCTATGGTGATGTTTGGGAATTTACGCAAGAAATGAATAATCCCCATCCCGCAGCTTTTCCAGTTGATTTAATTGAAAGAATTATTGGATCAACCGACGCACAAATTGTTCTTGATCCTTTTATGGGTTCAGGAACGACTGCTCTTGCTGTCAAAAATCTAAAAAGAAAATATATTGGTATCGACATTTCCCCTGATTATTGTGAAATGGCCAGAAAAAGAATTGATAATGGAGCAATTATAAAGGATGGTGAATTGTCAATGTTTTCTCAATCGTCTTTTATTTAAATAAAATATGAAAATTTATACCAAAGCTGAACTGATTAATAAACTAATCGAATTATCAAAAATGGGTTGGATTGTTAATGGTCGCTTTGGTAATCATGGAGGAATTGGAAATACTTTGGAAGATTATCTAGGAATAGAAGAAAATAATTTACCAATTCCTAATGCAACCGAATGGGAATTAAAAACACAAAGAGCCGATACTTCTTCCCTCACAACTTTATTTCATAGTGAACCTTCGCCTCGTGCAGTTAAATTCGTTCCTCAAGTCTTATTACCAAAATACAGCTGGCCTCATCAAGGAGCCGGTAAAGAATACGATAGAGACGAAATGAGTTTCAGACAGACCATTCATGGATTATCTTACAGCGATCGAGGTTTTATTGTAAAAATTGATCGAGAACAACAAAATATTAATTTTCTTTAGTGCCAATAAGGTTTCACCAAAACATAAAGACTGGCTTAAAAAAGTTAAAGAAAAAATTGGTCTTGGAGAACTTAACCCTCAACCATATTGGGGATTTGCTGATTTAGAACATAAAGCCGGTACGAAATTATTGAACTGTTTTTATGTTCAAGCTGAAGTAAAAAAAGAAAGAAAAAAAGAATATTACTGTTATAACAAAGTATTAATGCTTCAACAATTTAGTTTTGATAAATTATTGGAGGCACTGGAAAAAGGATTTATGCTTGTTGATTTTGACGCTCGAACCGGACATAATCATGGGACAAAATTTAGATTAAGACAAAAACACTTACCCGATCTTTACCAAAAGATCACAGAAATAATTTAACATTATTGTAACAATCTCATTTAATAAATGTTTTGAAGTTAAGCTCACTTTTTCCTTAGAAAAGCCGGAATGTCAAATTCAGAAGAATCATCGTCGATAAATTCTTCTTCATCATTTATATTGGTTTTTTCTATTGACTCCTCATTACCTGTTAATTTTTGAGGAGTAGGTTCTACTTCTTCAGACTTTTTAAATCTAAATAACTTTAAACGATTATTGTCAAATTTGGTGGCAATTATTGTTACTTTTATTTGGTCCATTAGTTTATCATCAATCACGGCTCCAAAAATAATATCAGCATCTGGATCGACTGATTTGGCAATGATTGAGGCAGCCTCGTCAACTTCAGCCATAGTTAGATCTGGACCGCCAACCACGTTAAATAAGACCCCTTTAGCCCCTTCTATTGATATATCCAAAAGTGGAGAAGAAATCGCCTGCTTAATAGCCGCTATCGCCCGCTTATCACCACTGCCGATACCAACTCCCATTAGAGCCGTTCCCGACCCCTGCATAATACTTCTTATATCTGCAAAGTCAACATTAATCAAACCAGGCGTAGTAATGAGTTCGGCTATGCCTTTAACTCCTTGATGAAGTACTGCATCTATTTTTTTGAAAGCTTCAAGAATCGGAGTTTTTTTATCAATGATATTTAAGATTCGTTGATTGGGAACGACGATTAAAGTGTCAACTTTCTCTTTTAGCTTCATAATACCGTCATCGGCGCAAAATTTTCTCTTACTACCTTCAAATTCAAACGGTTTGGTAACCACAGCAATTGTCAAAGCGCCGCTTTCCTTAGCTATTTCTGCGATTAACGGTGCGGCCCCAGTTCCAGTTCCTCCACCTTCTCCACAGCTCAGAAAAATCATATCAGCGCCAGATAAATCTTCTTTTAATCTTTCTTTTGATTCTTCCGCAGCCAGCCGACCAACTTCGGGATCGCCTCCACTTCCGAGTCCCTTAGTCAGATTTTCACCGATTTGAATCTTTACAGTAGCTTTATTATTAAGGAGAGCCTGAGCATCAGTATTAACAGCAATAAATTCGACACCGTTAATTCCCCCCTCTTCCACCATAAAAGATAGGGCGTTTCCGCCGCCGCCGCCAATTCCGACTACTTTTATTCCTGCCGCCTGCCCAGCCCGGGGTTTGATTAACATAATTTAGTTTATCAAGTTATAAAGTTCATCAAGTTCATCAAGAAAAAACTTACTTGATAAACTTGAAAAACTTGACAAACTTGATGAACTCTTATGGTATAAACTGCTTTATAAAATCTTTTAACTTTCCAACCGAATTGCCCAATTTAAAATCCTTTAATATTTTACCAAAATTTTTAAAGTTATCTTTGTCGATAGAAATATTATTTTTTCCATATAAAAGCAGACCTACTGTGGTCGAATATTGAGGATCAATAATTTCATCAACGAGCCCTGACACCTTTTCCGGAAAACCAATTCTAATTGGCAGGCCTACGACTCTTTTTCCTGTTTCCAACATTCCAATTGTTAAAGCCCCGCCTCCGGTAATCACTAGCCCTGAAGGAATTTGCTGGCCAAATCCGCTTTTTTCAATTTCTTCAAAAATTAACTTAAAAATTTCTTCAAGGCGGGGGGCAATAATTCCGTCAACTAAAGTTTTTAAGGAAACTTCTGTTATATCTTCCGGCAAATCAAGTTCCTTTAAATTTATTTGTGGTGTTTTTTTCTTTCCGTCAAAATTTTTGCTTAAAAAAATCTTTATTTTTTCAGCCGAGTCAAGAGAAACCCGCAAACCAACTGCAATATCGTTTGAAATATGACGGGCACCAATCGGAATCGATGAAGAATATGACAAGGCCCCATCAACATAGATTGATAGGTCAATTTTACCGCCGCCAATATCAACTAAAATTATTCCTAATTCTTTTTCTGTGTTGGTTAACACCGCTTCGGCTGATGCCAGTCCGGAAAAAACAAAACCTTGATTTTCAATTCCTAAATCATTTAAAATTCTTTCTTGATTTTTTAAATTTGTCGTTGACGCGGTGATGATATGTGTTTCCACTTCCAACCGCACTCCGCTCATTCCCACCGGATTTTTTATTCCGGATTGGCCATCAACAATATAGTCGCGGGGTATAACCTCAATAATTTTACGGGTTGAAGAAAGCGAAATTGCTTTGGCCGCTTCAATCACTCTTACTACGTCCTCTTCATTAATTTCTCCTTGAGGATTGGAAACAGCCACAATTCCATGAGAATTTAGTGACGAAATATGAGGTCCTCCGACGGCAACAAAGGCTTTATTAATTTTATGACCAGCCATTCTTTCTGCTTTCTCAACGCTGTCTTCAACTGCGTCAGTTGCCTCTTTTATATCAACGACCAACCCTCTTCGTACTCCGCGAGCTTGGGTCGTATTAAAACCGATTATTTTTAATTCATCTATTTCAGACGAATTCATTCCAACGACGGTCGCAATCTTAGAACTGCCGATGTCTATGCCGCAAATTAAATTGTCTGCCATATCAAAAGTTATCAAGTTATAAAGTTCATCAAGTTCATCAAGAAAAAATACTTGATAAACTTGAAAAACTTGACAAACTTGACGAACTAAAAGCTGATGATCGGTTTCTCAAACCTTAAATCAATTTTTTTAAACTCTTTTCCCTCAATCTTAAACTGTCTAATAATTAATTCCAGCTGATAATTTTGAACATCTTTATCCTTACTGCTGCTAAATACTATTATCTTGCTATCGTTCAAATTAAATACTAACATATCTTGTCCTTTGATATCAATAGTCAATGGTATTAGATTTATTTGCTTTAACTTGTCAATATAGAATAAGGTTCGTTTAATATCCTTGTAGTCAATCCAATCTCCTGTTTGAAAAGAACCCGCATTTAATTTTTGATAATAATTAATTATTGGTAAATACGGCTGGCTATCTTTTATTTTTTGTAAAATTCTTCCGTCGCACGATAAATTAAAAAAACCATTATTGACAATCAAGGAGGCGCAAGGTTTATAAAAAGATACAGAAATTTTTAGACTGTTAGGCCAAACTTTTTCAACAATGGCTGTCTTTATTAAAAAATTATTCTTAATTATTTTTTTGGCAATTTGATCTTGACTCACAAATAATATGCTTTTGTTAATTAATTCTTCTTTGTTAGTCAATGAGAATTTTTGGTCAGAAACAAGCTGAATGTTTTTTATTAAAAAAAATTGATTAACAAAAAATAGGATAAAAAAAGAAATTAAGCAAAGAAGAATAAAAAGCAAAAAAAATTTAATCTTGCTTAAAAATTTCATCAATAAGATATTTTGAGACATTTTTTTTATAAAATTTTGATAAATTTTTAAAATTACTTTTATAATAATCAATTCTATCTATCATCTGATTAATTAACCGCAACAATTTTTCACTTGGTGTAACCTGATGAAAAATTTCTCCGCAACCGGCTTTAGTAAAAATTTCCGCATGATGTTGTTGTTCCCGACCTGAAGACCACGGTAACGGTATAAATAATGCCGGTATATTTAGGCTCAAAAGTTCAAAAAAAGTATTGGCACCGGCCCTTCCAATTACTAAGTCGGTCTTACTATAAATATAGCCAATTTGATCATCAAAAAAATGTTTGACTAAAAAATATCGTGATTGTAGTTCTTTAGGTAATTTGTTTTTTAAAAGCAACAAGTCTTGATAATCATGATATTCCTTTGTATCTCCTACCTGGTGTATTACAATATAACCATATAACAATTTAACAATTATATTTTTTATGTGCATATTTATGCTATGTGATCCAAGTGAACCACCGGTGACATAAATCACCGGCCGGTCTTTTTTTATTTCAAAGGGTTTCCTCCAGATTTTAAAGATAGAGGCTTTAACGGGATTACCGGAGACATAGGTTTTATTTGCAGGAAAATTATTTTTTACTTCATCAAATGAAACAAAGATTTTTTTTGAAAAAAAGCTAATTAGTTTATTTGCTAAACCTGGTTTAATTGTTTGTTCATGAGTAAAAATTGGAATTCTAAATATAAAACTCCAAAATACAATTGGTAAAGCCAAATAACCGCCAAATGACATAATTTTATCAGGCCGGTATTTATTGATAATAAAAAATGCTTGAACAAACCCCAATGGAATTCTAATAAAACTAATCAATGAAGAGACAGAAATCATTTTATTTAATCGACCGGCTTCAATCGAAATAAAGGTTAGATTTTTTTTACTAATCTCTTTATATTCTAGAGATAGCGTTCTTTCTCTATCTAATGGGTATTTACGGCCAACAAAAATTATATCAACATCTTTCTTTGTTTTTTCAATTTCTTCAATTAAAGCCAAAGCTGGAGCCAGATGCCCGCCGGTGATTAAGAGCTTCATAATAAAATTCTAAATACTAAATTCCAAGTTCCAAATAAATTTTAAATAATAAGCACTAAATATTAAACTGTTTAGAATTTATTATTTAATATTTAAGATTTATTTGTGATTTGTTATTTAGAATTTAGGATTTATGCTTATATTATATCTTTATTCTCTTCTCAATATTCATCATAATTCCAATCAGCGCAAATGATATTAGCAAGTTACTTCCTCCATAAGACAAAAACGGAAGAGGAACCCCGACGATTGGAAAAAGCCCTGTCATTCCTGCTAAATTAACAATAAACTGCAAATTAAAAAAAGCAAAGATTCCGATCATTATTAATTTAGAAAGTCTGTCAGGTGCCAGTCTTATCAAATGATATATTTTATAAACAAAAACAAAATATAATCCAATTAAAATTAAACCACCTATAAAACCATACTCTTCTCCAATGATGGCGAAAATTGAATCTGTGTGCGCTTCCGGTAAAAATAAATATTTTTGACGGGAGGCGCCAAACCCACGTCCAAAAAATCCTCCGGAAGATAGGGAAATAAAAATTTGGTTGATATGATAGGAAATTCCTAAGGGATCTATCGATGGATTTAAAAAGGCTGACAAACGATTAAAACGATACGGTGAAAATTTTATTAAAAAATATATGCTTACCACAGAGCCGCCGAAAATATAAAAAAAGTCCATAAAATTTGCGCCGGAAAAATAGTAGATTATTAAACTAATTAAAAAAATGATTATGGCTGTTCCCATATCCGGTTGCAAGATTACCAAAAAAACTATCAAACTCATCAAACTGATAAAAGGTAAGAATCTATTTTTTTCTTTTTTACTAAACCAAGAAGATAGGTAGATAATTATTGAAAATTTAGCCAGTTCTGTAGGTTGCAGACTAAAAAAACCAAAATCTATCCAGCGCCTCGCACCTCCAACAGTCGACCCGATTCCTGGAATCAGCACTAACACGAGTAAAATAATTGTCAGAATTAAAGATATAAACGAAAGTAAATATAAATTATGATAATCTATGAAAGAAAAAACGGCCATAACAAATAAACCAAGAAAAATCCAAATCGCCTGTGATTTTAAATAGTATAAACTGTCACCAAACTGCCGAGCACTGCCGACGGCCGAAGCTTCAAAAATAAATATCAAACCAACCAGAGATAAGATTACGGGAATGGTAATTAAAGGTAGAAAAAATTTATTGCGAATAAATAATTTTTTAAACATCACTAATATTATATAGAGTAGTGGTGTGATTTATCACACCATCAATTTTTTTACTTCATAAACGCAATCATTAGGCCGAAGATGACAAAGACTATCGAGATCAACCACAAACGCATGACAATCTTTGGCTCTTCCCAGCCTTTGTGTTGAAGATACAGATGAAAAGGTGCGACTGACAAAAGCTTCTTGTGAAAATATCTCCTTCCCACAATTTGAATTAAGGATGATCCTATTTCGATAATAAAGACTCCTCCAATAATCGGTAGGGCAAAAGCTTTTCCTAAAATTAGACCAATGACGGCAAAAGTCGCCCCAAATGACAAGGATCCTGTGTCCCCTAAGAAAATTCTGGCCGGATAAATATTAAAATACAAAAAAGCCATTAATCCGCCGAGCCAGGCAGCAATAAACAAGGATGTTGGAACGTCAAGAATTGATCGGGAAATCACCCAAAAACCAACTAAAGAAAAAAGCAATATGCCACTAGCTAATCCATCAAGTCCATCTGTAATGTTTACAGCATTTGCAAAAGCCATAATCACAAAAGTTGAAAAGAGTATATAAAAATAAGAAATATCAAAAACACCGAAAAAAGGAATATAAATAATATTAATTTTTAGATTAAAAAATAACATAAAGGAAATTATCAAAGATAATACCAGTTCAATGATAAACTTGTGTCTGAACCTTAAACCAAAAAAATTACTTGTTTTCCAAAAAAATATTTTTTTAAAATCATCCATAAAACCTAAAATCCCAAATGACAAAAAAGTAAAAATAATAATCAATATTTCCGATGAGGCTGATGGGTAATTGCTAAAAATGTTCTTCTTAAAAATCGAATACATAAGAATAAAAAAGAAAAAGACAAAAACTGTTGTTAAAAGGATTAAAATCCCTCCACCTATCGGGGTTCCATGTTTGTGTTTATTAAAACGATCAAAAATTGGAGTTGGTTTATTCAAAAAATCTTTAGTCGTTTGTTGTTGTCTTTGAAATTTCAACTGGTAAAGGAAATTAATAAAAGGAACAATCAACATAAAATTGAGGAGGAAAGAAGCAAAGACGGCGAATAAATATGTTGACATAGTTTTTGATTGTCATCCCCGCGGAGGCGGGGATCCAGACTATAATTTCATTATAATTTTCGGTAAAAATATCATCAACGCTATAACAGTTGCCCCAATGGCATATATCAACATCGCTGCGGCTGAAATATCTTTGGCAATTTTAATATCTTCTCTTATTTTTGTATCAATCGCATCGGTGGCTTCTTCAATTGCAGTATTAATTGTTTCGATAGCTAATCCCACTGTAATTAGAAAAATAATTAAAAGAAATTCAAAATACGAAATTTTTAAATAAAAACCTAAAATAATTGATATTAAAGATAAAGACAGATGAATTCGGTAATTTGGTTGAGTTTTTAATGACCAAACCAAACCGTTATAGGCATTTTTAAAAGAAATTGTGTGTTTTCTAAACATATATATGAAGGTCAGTCCCTTTAGGGTCTGACCTTATCGAAAATGCCAACTAGCGTTTCCGCAACTTTTTCCGAATCATGACGTAAAATACTTCGATATAAAATATCGGCAGAATTTTTTTCAATCTTTTTGACATCGACTAAATCTTTCTCTATTATTTGATAACCATTTTTATTTAAATCATTGATAACCTTAACTTCATTATAGCGCTCATAACTCGATAAAACTTCCGAAGCGATGGTGCCATTATTTATTAGGACGTAATCGGGCTCCCTTCCTAGATATTTAACTAAATCTTTGACATGATCTGAAGCTTTATAATTGGCTGTTTGTCCAGATTTTGTCATCAAATTCATAATATAAATAATTTTTGCCTTACTTTTTTTCATGGCTTCTTTTACATCATTAACTAGAAACACGGGTATAATACTTGTGTATAAATCCCCCGGTCCAATAACAATATATTCTGATTCTTCTATGCTTTTAATTGCTTTGGGATTGGCTTTTCCTTGAGGTTCCAAATAAGCTGTTTTTATTCGCGATTTTTCTCCGTGATTTTCGTCTATCAAGCCTTCGCCGGTAACTTTTTTTCCATTCTCATATTCCGCAACCAAATGAAGTTTATTTAAGGTAACGGGAATGACTTTGCCTTTTGTTTTCAGAACGTAAGAAACAGTTTCGATAGCTTCGTCATAAGAATTACTTACCTTTTCTAGTGCTGCCAAAAAAATATTACCAAAATTATGCCCCTCTAAATCACCCTTTTCAAAACGATATAAAAAAAGTTTTCTCCAAAGTAAAGGCGCGTCGGAAAGAGCCACCAAGCATTGACGTAAATCACCCGGTGGCAAAATACTAAGCTGATCTCTTAAACGGCCGGTTGATCCTCCCGAATCCATCATCGTCACCACAACAGACAGATCCAAAGGATACTTTTTTAAGCCGGACAAGACGACAAATGTTCCCGTTCCCCCACCAATTACAGTTATTTTTTTCATAGTTATTTTTGTTTATTATTTAAAATCCAAGTAAAAGCGGGATACTTAATTTTTTTCGACTTGGGAGTCCCCGAAAAGGGGAGGGTTCCCACGGAGAAATAAAATTCAGTATCACGCTTTTAATACTTGTTAAACTTTAATATTGTCCTTCTCTTCTCCATCAGCTAAATAGGTTCTATCATCAATATCATATTTTACTTTTTCTCCAGGGCCCACCCAACTTTTTTTACCGATTTTAACACCTGGAAAAATTGTTGTATTCACGCCAATCTTAGACAAATTGCCAACTATTGCTCCCAACTTATTTAAGTTAGTATCAACTCTTTCTTCATTAACCAATGAGTAAACTTTTTCACCATCAAATTTGAGATTTCCTGTCACTGCTTGAGCGCCAAACATGACATCATTATCCAAAACCGAATCACCAATATAATTGCGATGTAAAAAAACATTATTTCCAATATAAGATCGGGCCACTTCAGAAAATGAACCAACTAAACAATCCTCCCCAATCTGACTTTCGCGAATCATTGTATAATCCCCAACAACAGTATTGTCTCCAATAAAAGTCGGACCAACTATCTTAACAAAATCACCAATTTTCACGTTTTCACCAATGATTACCGGCCCTATTATCAAGGCTTTTTCAGAAATCATCGCTGTTTCAGAAATACGTTTTTCTTTGACGGTCATTAAAAAATTATGCATCATAGTCAGGACGTGCCATGGATATTTTAAGGCTAACCAAAAAGAGTCATAAATAAAATATGACTGCTTTAAATCGTCAGACAACATTTTATTAATGGCTAATTCGTACAGGTCATCGTTTTTAGTTTTAATTTCAGAAAAATATTTTAAAAGTAAGTTAATGTCAGAAAAATAGTCAAAAACCAACTTTGTTATAGGTGATGGAATCTTATCTTTTCCGGGCTTTTCAACAACTTCAATTATTTTTTTATTATCGTTAAATTTGAAATATCCGCCGGGAAAATATTCGTTAACCTGTTTACCAACTAATATTAATTTATTTTGCTGATTAATTAATAAACTTAATTTTGAAATTATTGTGTAGTCAATTAAATCGCTGCCGTTAATAATAAGAACTTCGCCTTTGATATGATTTTTTGTCGAAAAAACGGCTCCGGCCATCCCCGGATAATCATCTTTTTGAATCAAAATCTGAGCCGATTTAATATTGGCATTATCTATTAACCTCTTAATCGCCGTTGCATTAATCTTATTAGCCACAATTGTTACCAGCTCGCCATACTTTAATAGTTCCTCTATCTGAAAAAGAATTAACGGCTTTCCTAAAAAACTAAAAAAATTTTTATTCTCCAATGGCCAAAATCGCGTACTATCCCCCCCAGCCAAAAGCAATATATTTCTTATCTTTCTCATGTCTATATTTTATCATAAACAAACTTTGCGTGAAGAGTTGTATAGGGTCAGACCCTAACACAGGGTCTGACCCTATGTTAAGGTCTGTCCCGAATCTAATAATAAGCTACTATATTCTTTTGTCTCACTTCCTCCCTCTTCAAAATATTTATCAATAAAATTTTGATATGAAGTATATTTAGTTTTTTTGGTTTGATTAAAATAATTCAATAAATAATTTTTATTCAACCACTTTATTGAATAATTATTCACATAAGCTATATAGCTTGACCAAGGATAGGAAATAAGTTTTTGATTTTTATTAAAAATATTAAATGGGTTTAGATGAATATATCTACTTAAATCCAAAAGGTATTCTACGCTATGAATAAAGACCGCTTTATATCTTCCTTGGAATAATGGCCCAACATGTTTGTATTTACGATTAAAATACATTGTATATTTTGTAATTAAGCTCTGCATAAAATGACCCATATCCATTTTACCTATTTGCTTTAATTCAAGGTGAAAATGATTTGGCATTAATACATAACAAAGCAACTCAATTTTATTAAAATAATTATTTATGGAGTTTATTTTATATATCTTGATATTTTTATCTTGATCATCTAAGTTCTCATTTTCATTAGTGTTTTTTATAGTTTCCTCTGTTGGGGAAAGATACAACTTTAGGTATGATAAAAAGACACTGTAGTCCTGTTCATCTAAAAATATATTTCGTTTTTCTACACCACGATTATAAACGTGGTAAAATCCATTTTCGATATATGTTTTAAGCGAATTTTTTACAGGCATATTTAGGGTCAGACCCTAACACAGGGTCTGACCCTATTTAATAGCACCTTCAAAATCTTGTCAACCGCTTATAACCTACAAAAGTAGTAAATTAGATGATATTACCAATATAATTTGCTCGAATGAGGTATTAATTTTATTTTCGATTAAACCTTCTTTATCTCTCCTCCTAATTTCTTAATCTTTTCCACAAAATCCTCGTAGCCTCGCTCTAGGATTGAAGCACCATTGACGACTGATTCGCCTTCGGCTAACAAAGCCGCACAGGCTAAGGCGGCACCAGCCCTTAAATCGGAAATATTTAGAATCGCATTATGAAGTTCTTCTCCTCCCTGAATTTTTATCGTTTGCTGATATACTTTGTTTTTTTCATGATTAAAGTGGTAAAAAAATTCTGGATGTTCAACTTTTATATCTACAAAGTCAATGTTTGCCCCTAATTTTTTTAATTCATCAACATAAGAAAAACGGTTTTCAAAAACTCTCTCATGAATTACCGATTCGCCGGTTGCCTTCAACATCAAAATCGCCCAACTTGGCTGCCAGTCGGTCATAAATCCTGGGTGAGGCGAGGTTTCAATATTAACCGGCTTTATTTTGCCTTGATAAAAAAATCTAAACTTAAAATTTGATATTTTTTCTACACCGGCCCCTGACTCCTTCATAATTTCTAAAAATGAAGTTATTAAATTTTCGTTAATCGGACTAATTATTACATCGCCACCACTGGCAACCGCTAAAGTGGCATAAGTTACTAATTCGTTTCGATCAGACATAATGGTAAAAGCATCTTTTTGTATTAATCCAGAACTTTTGTTGATAGTAATTTTATTTTTATCTTCTACGATATTGCCCCCGGCTGAATTTAAATATAAAATAAGATCATCTATTTCGGGCTCATTGGCAATGTTATCAATCTCAACTTTCTCATCAGTCATCAGTCCAATCATCATCAAAAGCTCTGTTCCAGTGTGACTGGGTTTTTCAAAATGATACTTTCCTTTTGGTTTGTCGACGATTTTTGCATGATAATAACCCGTTTCCGTATCATAATCAATTTTAACTCCAAGAGCCACTAAACCTTTGATAATCCTATCAATCGGGCGAGCACCAATTCTACAACCTCCGGGATTGGGAACAAAACATTCACCAAAACGATTCAATAATGGAGCAAAAAGCATAAAGGAAACTCTTATTTTAGAGCCATATTGTAATTCAACTTTATTACTTTTCAAAGTATCGCCATTTATTATCAAGGTATTTTTTTCCATAAACCTTGCTGTGGCTCCAAGAGATTTTATCAGTTCAATTAAGTCCAAAACATCATTAATTTTTGGAATATTTTTTAAAATAACATCACCTTTGAACATTAGGGCGGCAATAATAGTCTTTAAAGCTACGTTTTTGGCGCCTGATAAAATAACCTCACCTCTTAGTGGTTTCCCACCTTTTATCAAATATGAATCAGTCATAAAAAATATTAAATAACAATTACTTCTTCCTCTAACTCCACCCCAAACTTATTTCTTATCTTCTCTTTTATTATACTAACAAGTTCCATCAAATCTTTTGACTTACCGTTGCCCCGATTGATGATGAAATTCGCATGAATTGGTGAAACAAAAAAATCACCAACCGCAAAACCTTTTAAACCCGCCTGATCAATCATTAGGCCGGCTGATTTCCCATCAACGTTTCTAAAAAAACACCCTGAAGTTTTTTCTCCCATTGGCTGTGTTTTTTTTCGATATTCAAAAGTGAGTTCCGATCTTTTTTTTAGAATTTTTGGGTTAATTTTTTTCAACCGAAAAACTGCCTCAAGGAGAATTTCTTTAGTTTTTTGCAAAATGCTGTAATCATAATCAAACTTAAAATAATTTTTATCAACTTTTTTATCTCGCATGCAGCCGTCCACAAGATAAGCACATTCCAATGAATCTCCAAAGTAGCTAACTGGTTTTGTCCACTTGGAGTTCATATAAATTGCCCCACCAACCGTTCCCGGTAATCCTTTATGATATTCAAGGCCTTGATACCCCTTATTAACTGTTTCGTTTACCAACAATGAAACTGGATAGCCTGAGGAAACAGATAGTAGAACATATTCGTCTGTTTCTTTGAGAATTTTTAACTCTTTGTAACTATTTTTTATTACCAAACCGTTAATCTTATCTTTAACAATCGCCAAATTTGATCCACCGGCCAAAATAAATAAGGGAAACTTGTTTTCCAAAGCAAATCTCTTGCCTTCAATCAAATCTTCCCTTGTCCTTGCGTCTAAAAAATATTCCGCAATCGCCGAAGTTCTTAAAGTATTAAATTGTTTTAAATCCTTGTTTTTCTCAATCCGTAATCCGTAATTCATTATTTTATTAATTGAATTTTTAATTTTATTTTTGAGCTTATACACGTCCCCTGCCCCCATCGTAAAAACTACATCCCCTATCTTTAATATCTTGCCTAATTGATTAATTAACTGTACGCTTGAGCCTGAATAAAGACAGTCTTTATTAAGACTGTCTTCTTTAAGACTGTCTTTAATTTTGCTAACAATATCCTTAGTTGAGACATTAAAGTCTTTTGCATTTTCTCTCGCGGAAGCAAAGATTGGCAGAATCAAACAAACATCAGCTAACGATAAACTTTCCGTAAATTCTTTCAGCAAATTTTGCGTTCTCGAATAAGTATGGGGTTGGAAAATAACGATTATCCGTCTGTTTTTAAATCTGGCTTTTGCAGCCTTGATTGTGGCGGCAATTTCAGCCGGATGATGAGCATAATCATCAAATAAATAAATATTATTTTTGAAATAAACTTGTTCAAAACGTCTTTTGGCTCCGGTAAAACTAATTATGGACTCCTGAATTTCCTTTGCTTTAAAACCTAATTCAATTAATAGAACAATAACTGCTGTAGCATTATAAATATTGTGTTTTCCAAAAAGCGAGATTCTAAATTTTCCAACATTTTTTATTTCAAATTCGCTCCCGTCTTCTGCCACATTACTGTGAATTATTTGATAATCAGCTTTTTCCGACTCGCCGTAAGTTATAACCTTCAATGTATCGATACATCGAAGTAAATTTTTATCATCAATGTTGGCAATAATTTTTTTGTTATCAAAAAATTTTATAAAGGCTTCTTTTGTTTCCTCAATATCTTTATAAACGTCAGGATGGTCAAAATCAATATTAGTTGCAATAATATAATTTGGATTTAATAAATGAAACTTGGGAGTTTTATCAACGGGTGGGTTAACTCCATACTCATCGGCTTCAACGACAAAATATTTTTTGTCCAGAAAATCTCCCCCCTGATGTTCAGAAAAAAATGGAGCACCAACTAAATAACTTGGACGCTGATTCAATTTACTTAATGCATAAACTAACAGTGATGACGTAGTAGTTTTCCCATGACAACCACAAACAGCAATCTTTGATTCAAATTGATCCATTAATTCACCTAGTAATTTCGCCTGTGAAATAATATTTATTTTCTTTTTTAATGCTTCAATAACGAGCGGATTATTTGTCCCACCATGGGCAGCTGAATAAACGATGAGGTCAGTTTTCTTCGGAATTCTATTGAATTCAAATCCTGTTTGCCAGGTTATTTTATTATCCTTAAGAAGTCTGTCAGTAATAAATTCTTCTTCCAAATCACAGCCGCTGACATTTTTACCCATCTTTTTTAAAATGACCGCCAAGTTAGCCATGGCCACGCCTTTAATACCTAAGAAAAATATGTTTTTGGATTGTTCTAACATTATGTGATTAAATTATACATATAAAACTCATCATCTCTCCATAATCTTGTCTTTTATCCCTTCTGAAAGAGAAGAAACGTTTTTTATCACAGCGAGTACAAAATGGAAAGTGGTCGATGTTTTTTTCTGTGATTCCTAATTCTTTAATTTGGAAATAGTTTAGAAGTGCAAGGTTGAGATGAAGTTTTCCTTGATGACGGTGAAAGATTTTTTTGGCATAACCATCAAACTCCGAAACAAATTCATAGTAACGTTCATCATCAATATCATAACAACATTGACCGATTGACGGACCAATTGCAACAAATATATTTTCTTTTTTTCCTCCTAATTCAATTATTTTTTTAACCATCTTTTGTCCCAGTCGTTTTACGCTACCTCTCCAGCCAAGGTGCGCAATTCCAACAATTCCTTGTTTTTTATCTACAAACATAATAGGACAACAGTCTGCCGTAATGATCGTCAAAACCGAATTAATATCTTTGGTAATTAAACCGTCGGTTTCTGAAACTCTTTCAACATTATCAATTAAATTGGCGCTGAAATTTGTTACATTCGTCGAATGAATTTGTTCAGGAATAACGATTGTTTTAAAGTTAGGAAGATTTGCCTGAGCAAAGTTTATTGCCGTATCAATATTACGGCCATCGCCAAGTGCCCTAGTTCCAAACCCACCAAAAAATTTTTCATCGTTGATTAAAGTAGAATAAAATATTTTCAAATCAGAATCGTAGATAATCATGAAAAAATGTTAAATATTTGTAATGCCTTAATCACTGCCTCATACTCATCCCACGGATACTCCGTCTTTCCCCTGCATAGGCTTTTTTCATGGGCTTTGCCAGTCAAAACAACAACATCATCTTTTTTAGCAATTTTAATTGCTTTATTAATTGCTTGTTGACGATCTAGAATAATTTGATAATCTTTATTTTTCATTCCAGTAGTAATCTGTTGACAAATTTTTTTTGGGTCTTCAGTTCGGTAATCCTCTTCCGTAAGAATAATAATATCCGAGAATTTATCCGAAGCTTCACCCATCAAAGGCCTTTTGGTAAAGTCACGCAAACCGGCCGAGCCAAAAACGTGAATAAGGCGTCTACCTTTTTTTAAATATAGTTTTCTGATGGCGGGCAGTAGCTGTAACAAAGCATTTGGAGTGTGGGCAAAATCAATAATTACTTTAAACTCTTTATTATAAACCAAATCAAATCTCCCTTTAGGAAGTTTGAAAGTCTTCATCGCTTTTAAAATCATTCCATCTGACAAACCTAATTCTTTACAAACCAAATAAGCTGATGAATAATTGCGTTGATTAAATTCAGTTAGATTGGGAATCTTTTTAACAATATTTTCTATTTTTTCTGTATTTTTTACTCCAACTTTTGACATTTCTATTAATCTTAATTTTGTTTTTGTGTAGTCTTCAAATGTTTTGTGATAATCAAGATGCTCATGCGTGATATTTGTGATAACCCCTATCTCGTATTTAATCCCCCAAACCCGGTTTTGATCTAAGGCGTGAGAAGTTGTCTCTAAAACAAAGTACTCGTCATGATTGTCCGCTGACTGTTTTAATAATTTCTGCAATGCAAATGAACTTGGAGTTGTTACATGAAAGCCTTCCGCAACTACAGAAGAAATAAAAGAAACTTTTTTTCCAGCCGATTTTAAAATATGGGCAATTAAGTGAGTCGTCGTTGTCTTTCCATCGGTTCCGGTAACCCCGATTACTTTAAGCCTCCGACTGGGAAAGCCATAAAACAGATTAGCTAGTATGGCTTGGAATAAGTGATAGATATTTTTAAATTGTTGCATATGGTTTAAAGGTTAAAGATTAAATATTAAAGGTTAAATAAATATTAAACTTATAAATATTAAACGTTTTTATGTTTAACTGTTTAATCTTTAACAGTTTATTTAACATTTAACCGTTTAAGATTTAACATTTAATTATTGGCTTGGTAATATGCCATAGTATACTATAAGGTCCTTTACGATTTCAAAAAATAAAGGTGCGGCTGTCTCCGACCCCCACTGGGAAGTTTGAGGTTCATAAAGAACTACAAAAGTCAAAAATTTTGGATTTTCAGCTGGAGCAAACCCAATAAATGAAGCAATCGTTTTTGAAGTGTCATAGATTCCTTTGATTGGTACTTGGGCTGTTCCGGTTTTCCCTCCGATCGAAAATCCTTTTGGCCGATCCCATTTAGCCTCAGCGTTTTCAACCGTTGAAATTAACATTTTTTTTATAATATCAGAAGTCATTTGAGAAATAACTCTTCTATCTATCTTTGGTTTAATTTCTGTCACCTTATTTTCAGAAATAATTTTTTTTACCACATAAGGTTTCATTAAATATCCCCCATTAATAATTGAGGCAAAGGCGCGAATCATTTGAATTGGAGTAATCGCAATGCCCTGGCCAAAGGTTACAGTTGCGTAGTCAATTGGGTACCAATTTGCTTTAGGTTTTAAATAACCACCCGCCTCTCCTTCAAGATCAATATTAGTATTTTGGCCAAATCCAAATTTTTCAAGATAATTATAGATTTTTTTATTTCCTAATTTTTCTCCTATATAGACCATGCCAACGTTTGATGATTTTTCCAAAATCCTTGTCATCGAAATTCTTCCTTCATACTTATCATTCCAAGTTTTTATGTTATATTCACCCACAGATACTTGCCCTGTTTCATTATAGATATCATTAGGCTTAATTTTTTTTTCTTCCAAAGCCGCCGCTACAATCAGAGGCTTGAAAACGCTCCCTGGCTCATAAAGATCGGAAATAGCTAAATTTTTGTAAAAATTTTCGTTAAACAAATAATATTTTTCTAAATCATAATCAGGCAAACATATAAGGGATAAAATCGCCATTGTTTTAGGGTCGGCTGTAATGATGCAGCCTTTTTTGGCTTTATATTTATCCAGTCCTTCCAGCAGCCTTTTTTTGCTTATTTCCTGGATATTTTTATCTATTGTTAAAGTAAGATCACGGCCATTTTCCGCCTCAACTCTTTGTTGTACTCCTATTAGTATTGGCCGACCAATTATATCTCTTTCCGTTTCTAAAAAACCAGGCAACCCTCGTAAGTCACGATTGTAAAATCCTTCCAATCCCAAATAACCAACATCTTCACCTTGATTATCCTTGCCTAAAAAGCCCAATAAGTGAGCCGAAAGAGAAGCTTCCGGGTAGAATCTTTTTGTCTGATAATCAAAACCTATCCCTTTTAATTTTAATCTATCGATTTTGTCTTTCTGTTCTTGAGGTAGGCCACCAGATATCGCCACCCAATCTTTTGACATATCAAGCTTGGCAGAAATCGATGCTTCTTCTATTTCTAAACTTTTACTTAATAATTGCAAAAGCTCTTCTTTATCTTTAACTTTTTTTGGTTCAATATATAGTTGATAACTGTTTTGATTTAAAACCAGGGACTGATTTTTTTGATCATAGATTTTTCCTCTGACGGGATAAAGTTTATTTGTTTTTAAATATGAACTTTTATTCGAAGGCGCATATATAACCTGAAGAAAAAACAATCGAACAACGATAGCTAAATAAAAAACTATAAAAAGAAGAAAAATAAATTTAATTTTCATGGTTCGACTGCGCTCACCATAAATTAACGATGTGCGTACTTTAATTGATCGATATATTGAGGTGCTGTTGAATTGGTAAAACCAAACTCCTTCGCCTGCTCTTGAGCAAATTTTAAAGAACCAAGATTTGCGACTTCTTTTTCTAAAGTTAAATTAATTTTATGAAATTTATCAGTTTTTTGCTCAAAGTTATCAATTTCATCGCTTATGACAATACCGGAAATAACCACAAAAAGGTTAGCAACAATTAACCCTGTTATTATTAGCCATGTTGTTTTTAGAAATATATTTTTCATATGTTTTTGACTATCACTCGTAATTTAGCTGATTTTTCAAAATTTCTACCTCTTCGGTTCATAATCGGTTTTTTATTTGAAAGTTTTATGCCGCTGTTTTTTGAAAAATTTTTAACGATTCGATCTTCCAATGAGTGAAAAGTAACAACGGCCACCTTGCCATCATCTTTAATAATCTTCATTGCGCCCAATAAACCGTTTTTTAGATTTTCAAATTCATCATTAACTTGAATTCGCAATGCTTGAAAAATCCGTTTGTAAACATTATTGTCAGGTTCTCCGATTGCATGGTCGATGCAATTTATTAAATTTCCAACTATTTCTAATTTTTTAAATGAGCGTCTGACGACTATTTCCCTGACGATCTTTTGTGAATTGATCTCTTCTGAATTCTTGGCAAAAACTTCGTAAAGTTCCGCTTCAGACAAATGATTTAATAGGTATTTGGCTGTCATTTCCGTTTTTAAGCTCATTCTCATATCCAAAGGTTCATTTAGTCTTTTAAAAGAAAATCCCCGTCCCGACTGACTTATCTGTCTCATTGACAAACCCAAATCAAAAACTACTCCATCAACTGGGAAAAAATTATTATCCTTTGCTATTTTTTCTATATCCCCAAAGTTTCCCTCAATAAGTTTTAGTTTTAAATTCGTAATTCGTAATCCGTAATCTGTTAATTGTTTCTTGTCTAAATCAATTCCTAAAACTTTCCCTCCCCTTCTTAATATCTCCTGACTATACCCACCTTCGCCATATGTTGCATCAATATAAAGCCCGTCCTTCTTAATATCTAACGCATCAATTACTTGGGTCAAAAGTACAGGCGTATGCATAATTCTTAACTCTTAATTCTTAATTTGTATGTTTCCCATTTTTTTGCTTCCCAAATCTCAAAATGGTCTCCAACTCCAATGATGACCACCTTATTTTTTAATTGACCATATTCCAGCAAATTCTTAGGAACTACAAACCGGCCTTGTTCGTCTATTTCTAAATAAACTAACGAGGAAAAGATATAACGTCGATTATCCATATCTGTAGGTTGAAGAAGAGAAGGATTTAACAGCTCTGCGGCTCTTTTTTCCCAATCGTCTTTATCGTATCCTGATAAACAACTGCCAAAACCTTTCGTTAAAATAAAAATATTTCCTTTTAAAAGCTCTCGAACTTTTTTAGGCAATAATAAACGGCCTGATCCAGAGAAATTAATTTGATATTCACCAAAAAACACCATATGATTCCATTATTAACCAAATCCAGCAGGTTGTCAAGCGCATTTAACCACAAATCACCCTAAATAAACTGTTATACTTTCTCTGTGGAAAGATTATTAAAGAAAACCCAAGACTTCATATTTACCAAACAAAAAAGCATTTTTTCTTCAGCGATTTTGTTATCTTTTATGATTGTCCTGACCAGTCTATCTGGTTTTTTGCGTTACCGAATCCTGGCGGGCTATTTTAATAAAGAAGAACTTGATATTTTTTTTGCTTCCTTCCGTATTCCGGATATTATCTTTGAAATTTTGATAACCGGAGCTTTAACCTCAACTTTTATCCCAATCTATCTCAAATATAAAAATAATAAAAAAGAGCTGTCAGAAAATATTTCTTCAATCATTAACCTGATTTTTTTGGCATTAACAGTTTTTGTTGTTATAGTTTCTCTTTTCCTTGACAAAATAATTCCAGCTTTAACACCAGGATATGATCTTATTAAAACAGAAAAAATAATCAACCTTTCAAGGTTACTTCTTTTAGGTCAGCTGCCATTTTTTGTTTTAGGAAACTTTTTGACTGGTATCGGTCAAGCTAATAAGACTTTTTTTCTTTCCGCCTTAGCTCCAATCATTTATAACTTGACCATTATTCTAACAACAGTATTTCTTTATCCTACTTTATTCCTTTTGGCCCCAATTTGGGGCGTCGTCATTGGGGCTTTCTTCCTTTTTATAATTCAAATGCCACTTATATTTAAATCAGATTTTGACTATCAATTCATCTTAAAAAAAACTAAGGGGTTAACAGAATTCATTAAAATGGTTATACCTCGAGCCTTTACCGTTATTGTTGCTCAAATTGATGCTACCATTGACCTGACTTTAACAACTTTTTTAGGATCAGGAGCTTACACAGTTTTTTATCTCGCCCAACATTTACAGCTTTTACCGGTATCTGTTATTGGAATCGCTTTTGGGCAGGCTTCCCTTCCTTATCTGACCGAAATGTTTCAAGAAAAAAAAATTGAAGAGTTTAAAAAGATTATTTCTGATTCACTCCTTAATTTATTTTATCTGACCATCCCGATTGCTTTCTTTTTTATTTTTGCTCGAACTCCCTTGGTCCGTTTATTTTTCGGTGGCCAGAAATTTGACTGGGAAGCAACAGTTTCAACAGCTGTTACCTTATCTTATTTTTCTTTATCTTTACCTTTTCATGGTAGTTATTATTTTTTAACCCGTTGTTTTTATAGCATGCATGACAGCCGTACTCCGTTTTATGTCAGTATTTTTTCAATTTTTATTAATACTTTGTTGAGCTTATTATCAATTTTTATTTTTCATCTACCGGTCTGGTCTTTAGCTTTATCTTTTTCCGTCAGCATGATTATAAACACATCACTTCTTTTTATTATCATTTCTTCGCGCCTTCACGGTTTAGGTTTAAAAAGTATTTTTGTTGAAATTGGTAAAATGTTTTTTTCCGCTTTTTTGAGCGCTTTTGTTAGTTATTTTTCCATGAAGTTTTTTGATGGCTTAATATTTGATACCAGTCGGACAATTAACGTCTTTTTTCTGCTAGGATCAGTCGGATTAATTCATTTTATACTATACTTATTTTTGTCTTGGCTGTTTAATCTTAAAGAAATTTATTTACTAACGTCTCTAATCATAAAGATAAAAGAATATCAGAAAAAGTTTACGGAAATTTATATTCAATATGAATGACGATAAAGAAAAGCTGTTGGCAATTGGTGCAATTCAAAAAAAGCTTTTAGGTAAAAAGCTCAATTACCGGGAAATTTATGCTGTCATGGACGAAATTGCCCATGAAAAACTTTCAGATGTTTTAACTACGTATTTTGTTGCTTCTTCTTTTAAGGAAGGTTATAGTCCCCAGGAACTTTTTTATTTTACCAAAGCTATGGTTGAAACTGGTAATAAGCTTAAGTTCAAAGGTGTCGTCGCTGATAAACACTCAGTTGGTGGCATAGCGGGCACTAGAACAACAATGATCATTGTTCCAATTATTGCCGCCGCCGGATTTAAGATACCAAAAATTTCGTCACGTGCAATTACAACTCCAGCCGGTACCGCTGATGTTATGGAAGCAATTGCTTCAGTTGAGTTTACACCGATTCAAATCGAAAAAATTGTTAATGAAGTTGGTGGTTGCATTGCTTGGAATGGCAAATTGGGTATTGCTCCGGCCGACGATATTATTATCAGAGTCGAGGAACCCCTATCCTTTGAATCTTTCGATAAGATTATTATTTCCGTTATGGCAAAAAAAGTCGCCGCCGGCACGACTCATTTGGTTTTAGATATTCCAATTGGTAAAACTGCAAAGATTCATCGTTTTTCTGAAGGAGAAAATGTGGCCAAAAAATTTGAAAATTTAGCTCGTCATTTTGGCATTAAAGTCGTTTGTGACGTTAATGAAACTTTAGAGCCAGCTGGACGAGGAATTGGACCAATTCTGGAAGCTCGCGACGTCTTATATGTATTGGAACAAAAAACCGATCGACCACTTCGATTGGAGGCAAAATCTTTACGACTGGCGGGAAAACTACTTGATCTTTGTTATAAAGATAGAAAAAAATCGCCAACCGGCGGAGGAGAAGATGAGGCAAAAAAAATCCTTGAATCTGGAGAGGCTTTGAAAAAATTTCAAGAAATTGTTAAAGCTCAAGGTGGGAATAATAAAATAACTTCTGATTCTTTAAAGTTAGCAAAAAATAAATTTGATTTTTGTTCATCGGTATCTGGTAAAATTAAAGATATTAACAATCATAATTTAAACACCGTAGCAAAAATTTTAGGAGCACCAAATGATAAAAAAGCCGGTATTTATTTATTAAAAAAATTAGACCATTCAGTCAAAAAAAACGAGGCAATTTTTATTTTGTATTCAGATGATAAATATCGATTAAAAGAAGCCGAGGCAACGTTAAGGAATTTACCAATATTTAAAATTGAGTAGCGTGTCATTCCCGCGGAGGCGGGAATCCAGGACATCAAGCACTGGATCCCCGACTAGATCGGGGATGACAAAAAACTAATATGAATAAACTAAAAATCTTGTTATTTTTATTTATCTTAATTTCTGTCTTCTTTTACCTTTTTTACAAGGAGGGTTCTCTTCCAGTCAATAAAAACAGTCAGGTTTCCAAGATGTTTTTAATCAAACAAGGCGAACCTCTTAATTTGATTGTTAATAATTTGGCCAGTGAAGGCTTGATTAGAAACAAAATTATTTTTTATTTAATCGTCAAAAAACTGGGAATAGAAAGAAAAATTCAGGCCGGTGATTTCAGAATTTCTGAAAATATGAATGCTCAAGAGGTTGCTACTAATTTAACTCATGGAACCATTGATACTTGGTTAACACTGATTGAAGGAATGAGAAAGGAAGAAATGGCTCAAATAATTGCTAAAACGCTCGACATTCCTGAAATTGAAATAATCAGATCAACCAAAGAAGGTTATATATTTCCAGATACTTATCTAGTTCCAAGAACTGCAACAGCTGAAACTGTTTTATCAATTATTAATAAAAATTTTGAATCTAAATTTGACGAAAAACTTCACCTCCAAGCAAAGAATAAAAAATTAACAGAAAAACAGGTTTTGATTTTGGCTTCGCTAGTAGAAAGAGAAGCTAGACAATCTTCAACTAGAGAAAAAGTGGCCGGAATTATTTTAAAAAGATACTTGGCAGACTGGCCATTGCAGATTGATGCAACAGTTCAGTATGTTCTTGGCTATCAACCAAATGAAAAATCCTGGTGGAAGAAAGAGCTGGCTGATGATGATCTGAAAATTGACTCGCCTTTTAATACTTATAAAAATAAAGGTTTGCCCCCAGAGCCGATTGCTAATCCAAGTCTGTCTTCAATCAAAGCTGTCATCAACGCCGACGAAAACACGCCATATTGGTATTATTTGACTGACAAAGACGGAGTCATGCGCTACGCAGTCACCTTAGAGGAACACCAGAATAATATAAACAAATATTTGCAGTAATTAGCCTTATCCAACCTACGAGGTTGTACGGCCTAAATAATTCTTCTTCGTCACAATTGAGCGACTAAATCCATATATCTTTAGAATTATTTCTGTCTGTTTCCCAATTTTTCGGATTATCTCTGACGTATTGTTTAACACGGTAAAATTCTTTTTCATTTCGGATAATGTGGTCGTAAAAACGGGATTGCCAGAAAAAATTTATTTTATTGATTGTTGCATATTTTTTGACTCCAATTTTAAAACCGCGAACGATTGACGCTAGATTTTTTGATTGTGGTCCAAATTTATTTTGTGTTTTTATTTGTTTTGCCTGTTGTAGAGACGCAAAATTTTGCGTCTCTACGTGGGGAATAACATTTTTTATTATCAGAATTCCATGAATGTGATTTGGCATTGTTATAAATTCATCTAATGCTACAAACGGAAAATGATTTATAATCTCTAGCCAACATTTATTAGCTATTTCCCCAATTTCTGACAAACACATTTTATTGTTTATAATATTGCCGAAAAATTCTTCTTTATCTTTCGTGCAAATGGTAATGAAATAATAACCGTTATCCGAATAATCCCAATTTGGTAAACGAGACGTGGGAATTCTATATTTGTCTCGAAATTTTTCGGACATGTTTTTTTGTAGAGACGCAAAATTTTGCGTCTCTACCATTAAATACAAACAATACTATTCACGAATGTCAACCGCTTATAACCTACAAAATGTAAGAATTAGATTGTTGGAAAGGCAAATAAATCACGATATCAGTTGTCCGATTTTTGCGGACAACTCACTAAAAATCATTCCAAAGCATCTGGTTGTAGACTTCGTGATGATAGATGACTTCGGAATTTTTTACCTTTGTGCCTAGATCAACTGGTGATCTATCAGCCGCTTTTTGCTTGAGATCAATGAATTTTTTCTTCATTTCTTCTCCTAAAATCTTTTCGACCAGTTCACTCTGACGGAAATAATTAATAGCCGTATTAATGTCACTCGGTAAAAATCTTGCCCGGGGCCGTTTATCCTTATCCACTTTTTCAACTTCCCCTTCTAAACCGGTTTTAATTAACGAATAAATTAATAGATAAGGATTCGCGTCTGTTCCAACACTTCTTACTTCAATTCTGGCTGACTTTTCATTATGTAATGGAACTCTGATCATCGCTCCCCGATCAATTTCGGAAACCTTAATTTCATTAGGAGCTTCAAAATGCGGGTCAAGCCGGCGGTAAGCATTGACACTGCTGTTTAATATTAAGCAAATATCGTTAGCATTGGATAAAATTTTATCGATAAACTTCCAGGCCAGATCTGATAGCTGTCCTCGGCCTTTTTTGTCATGAAATAGATTTTTGCCTTTACTGAAAATAGAGATATTTGTGTGCATTCCACTGCCATTAACACCCATTACCGGTTTTGGTAAAAATGTGGCCGTCATCCCCATGTTTCGAGCCACCTGGCGGCAGATTAATTTATATATTTGTATTTGATCAGCGGCTATCATTGCATCTGCATATGAATAATTTAATTCAAACTGAGAAGGAGCTACTTCAGGGTGATCTTTCTCATTTTCAAAACCCATGGCTCTTTGAGCTTCAGCTGACCGATCAATAAAGTTTCTTAAAACGTCATTCGGCAATGAATGGTAATAACCGCCCATCGATACTAACTCAAAACCTAATTTTTCATTAAATAACTGTTCCGCATCAATACCTTTAACTAAGAAACCTTCTACTTCGTTTGCAACATAAACCGTATATTGATTTTTTTTATTTAATGTATCTAAATAACTTTGCAAAATTCCTCTCGCATCCATCTGGTAAGGTTTCCCGTCTTGACCATTAATACGACCCATCATTAAAACTTTACCTGGACCAAAAACATCGGTCGGCAACCACCAAAAAGCCCCCCAATCAATACCTAATCTTAGATCTGACTCTGCCTGGCGGGAAAAACCACGGACAGACGAACCGTCAAAAGTCATATTATCATAAGAGTTAAGAAAGAATTTTTTATCGTAGTCAATCATATGAAAACGACCCTCTAAATCTGAAAAACCAATTGTCACCGCCTTTAATCTTTTTTCTTTTTTTAAATAATTTAAATAAAATTCTTTCAATTCTTTCTCATTAACATTATCTTTTCTTTTCTTTTTTGCGCTTAAATTCATCTCTTCCAACTCAACATAAGGAATCTCGAGAAAAGACTTCAAAGGCTTATTATCCATAATTTAATAATAATTAAAATAATAATTAATATAAATTTACAATAATTTAATGTAAGTGTCAATAACAATGAAGAATTACTGGATTATTTAATTACGAATAACGAATTGCGGATTAAATTTAATTCGTAATCCGTAATCCGAAATAAACTAATAAATAATTTATTCCTGATTTCCGATGTTCTGCCTTCTTATCACCTGTCTCGGTTTTGCCCCTTCAGCTGGGCTGACATATCCGGCCGCTTCCAGCTGATCAAGAAGCCTGGCAGCTCTGGCATAGCCGATTGATAAACGGCGTTGTAACAAAGAGGCTGACGCTTTATCCTGTTGCATAATAATTTCGATTGCCTGATTAAAATAAACATCGTTCTCTCCCCCGTTGACGGCATAAGAACCTCCTCCTGCCGTTTTAACATTAAGGGCTTGCTCCGTTACTTCTTGAGTATAGTGAACCTCAGGAGCTTGAGATTTGAGGAAATTGACTAAATTATTAACCTCACTTTCAGTTATATAAGGGCCTTGAATACGGACTGGTTTGGCTTTGTCCGGTGGTAAAAAAAGCATATCTCCTCGCCCAAGTAATTTTTCTGCGCCCGGCATATCAATGATAACTCGAGAGTCAATCATTGAGGAAACGTTAAAAGCAATTCTGGTCGGGATATTGGCTTTCATCAAGCCGGTAATGACATCGACCGATGGTCTTTGAGTGGCTAAGATTAAATGTATTCCTGTAGCTCGGGCCATTTGAGCTACTCGAGTAATTAATTCTTCCGACTCCCCAGGAGCAAAGACCATCAAATCAGCTAACTCATCTATAACAAAAATAATATAAGGCCTTTTTTCTATTCCGGAAATATGATTATAACCTTCTATATTACGGGCGCCTACTTTAGAAAATAATTTATATCTCTCCTGCATTTCCCCGACTGTCCATTTTAAGGCTGAGATAATTTTTTCGGCATCAACAATTACTTCTGTTAACAAATGCGGAATAGAGTTATAAATCGAAAGTTCTACCCGTTTAGGGTCAACCAAAATCATTCTTAAATCTTCCGGTCTGGTTCGAAATAGAAAGGCTGAAATCCATGCGTTTAAAAGTACCGATTTACCCGATCCGGTCGCTCCGGCTATCAAGGCATGAGGCATTTTGGCAATCGAAGCAGCTACCGGCTGTCCGGAAACATCTAATCCTAAAGGAACCAGTAACGGATCATTGTTAGAGGTGAATACGGGTGACGATAGTAAATGTTTTTCTGTCACGATTTCCGGTCTTTTATTAGGAATTTCTATCCCGACTAAAGCTCGGCCCGGGATTGGTGCTTCGAGTCGGACCTGTCCGGTTGTTGCAGCAAGGGCAAGGGCTAAATCATTAGACAGGGCCGTAATTCTTGATAGTTTTGTCCCTCGGGTAATTTCCAAAGCATATTGAGTCACGGCTGGTCCCTTATTAACTTCGGCTACCCTGGCGCGGATTCCAAAAGATTCAAGAGTTTTTTCGATAACTGAAGCATTATAATTAACGTCTCCCCTGTCAGCTTCTTTTTGAGAAACATCGGCGAGTAGACTGAGGGGTGGATAGACCCAAGTAGAGTTAGTTGATTGCGCTAATGGTTTAATAGTTATCTTGTCTTTTTTTTCCATAACTACTAAATTAGGAGGATTAACTAATTTTCTTGTTTTTTCCTCAATTTTGCTATCAACGATGAACTGATTGTCTTGCTTTGCTAATTTTTTATCTTCTTTAATAAAAAATGTTCTTAAGAAATAATTTTTTATAAAAAATAACCCTGATTTTAAAATGGTAAAAATAAAAATTAAAAAGGCATCAATTGAAGTATCCAGAAAAAGTACCAAACCAATCACTAAAATAACGCCGATGATGATAACTGCTCCTGCACTTGAAAAATCTAATTTCAAATTTTCAAAGATACTTGAGCCAATCTCACCTGACTGAAAAATTCCAATTAAAGAAATGAAAACCATTATTAATCCGCTGGTGATATTGGGTTTAATAAATTTCAATTTCTTTGTGTTAAAAAAATGAACCGATAGCAACAATAAAATTAAAGGAATAAAAATTGATAAACCGCCGAATTTTGATATCAATATCTGGTGTATCAAATAAAGTATTTTACCGCTTTCTTCGTTAGCAAAACTTTTTATAAACGAAATAAGGGAGATTAAACCGGAACCAAAAATAATAAAACCAAATATATTAAATATCGTCCTCTTATTAATTTTGATTTTTAAAAATGATAATTTAAATAAAGATTTATGTCTAGCCATATTTTTCATTGTAATGAAGTCCTTACTTAAAATCAACAAGCGAGTTCTTTATGAACTTGATAAACTTGATGAACTTTATAACTTGACAAACTTATTTAATCATCTGCAGATTCACCCGTCCCATATTATCAATCTGATAGACCTTGACTTTGACTTTTTGACCTAGTTTAACAA
>ERZ1292625.520-Hain-H41-01um-R1-520-length-58005-cov-8_pt1 | contig 58005 bp, 53 predicted proteins | sample MGYA00564400_ERZ1292625 | MGnify/ENA primary metagenome ERZ1292625 (study PRJEB36523, sample SAMEA6512639) | groundwater metagenome | collected 2019-01-08 | study: AquaDiva: Metagenomics assemblies of 32 groundwater samples | reverse complement strand
TACCTTAGAAGAGGATTAAAAAGAAAAAATAACCGCTAACCTGACAGCATTGACCCATACCCCCAAAAAGGCACAAATACAGCAAAAACATCAGCAAGCTCGGTTGAATCAAAGCGAATAGCTAGGTAGAGAAGGGACGATCCTCGAATGGAAGTTTTATTGTCGATGAAGTCCAAGATTTGAGCCCGATGAGCTAGGGAGGGCTTAAGTTAACGGCATTAATAAAAATGACAACGAGATTTTTTAAACCTTCGCAGGCTGTAAAATCGAATCCACCCATTCTTGAGTATTACTCGAGACTGTAGCGTCTTTAATTTTTTTCCGAAGATAAGAAATCAGTCTATCTTGCTGCTCTTGAGGCCATTTGCCTACTGTTTGGAAGGCTTCAAATAGTCGGGCGGCCACCTGAGGGTTAAAACCATCAATTTCAAAGATTTTATCCAGCATAAATTCATAAGTGGATTTTTCCCAATCATGAAAACGTGTCAAGTTTTGGCCAAAGGCGCGTAAAAGAGAATAAACATTATTTGGATTTTTAATATTAAAATCAGGGTGCTTGCACAAAGATTTCACTTGCTCAAAAGCATCTGCATGTCGCGAAAGAGCTTGGGCCATGAACCATTTATTTAAAACCAAAGAATTACTTTGGTACTTTGAATGGAAATCTTCAATCGCCATTTTTGTTTCAGTGGAGTTTTGTTCACAAAGCAGTCGTAAGGCATGGAACCTTTCTGTCATGACCTGCGCTTTCCGGTACTGTTCCGCAATCAATTTGTCGTACTTTGGATCTTTAATTTCAGCCAGATAGCTTAAAATTCGATTTTTTAAGGCGCGCGATTCCGGTTTGTCGGATGTTTTTGCAGCCGACTTAAATATTTCCATAAAATCAGCTTCTAATTCTTTGGCTAAGCTTTGTGCTAAAAAATTTAAACTTTTTTCAACGTAACGAGGTTCAAATTGCTGTATGCTTTGTAAGAGTCGATTCTCACTAGGAAGAGTCAGCATCAAGGCTTTAAGTTCCGAATTCATTTCTGGATCATTTAAAATCTTCTTAAAACAAGCAAGAAAAGCTGCTGGAAGATCTTCTTTTTTAAGTTCATGACTCTGTGATAATTTTTGAATCCAATCTGTTAAAAGATTTAATTCAATTCTTTGTAAAAGCTCTCGACGATTAAATCCGTCGCTATCATGTTCGATTAAAAAATAAAGGTCTTCGATCGGGGGGTGCCAATTCAGATTAATCGGCGCAGAAAAGTCTCTTAAAATGGATAAGCGTGGTCTTTCTGTCATTCCTGCAAATTGAATGGATTCGCTCCAGTCTTTTAACTCAATATAACTTTGATTTTCACTATTCCTTTTAATTCGTGGATGTTGAATTTCAATTTCTTTCCCATGTGAATTCAACAAACCAACACGAAGGGGAATAAGCATGGCTTTTAGATTTTGTTGAGGAATAAGCGTGGGCAATGATTGTTTTAATTCCAGAGCGTAAGTTTTCGTACTCGAATCATAGGACTCGTTAACATCAACTTGTGGTGTTCCATATTGTGAATACCAAAGTCGGAACTGAGTAAAATCAATATTATTGGGTTCAGCGATGGCTTGAGCAAAGTTTTCAATTGTTACTGCATGTCCATCATATCTTCGGAAGTATTCGTCCATGCCTTTGCGGAAACCAGGACGGCCGACTAGTGTTTGCATCATGCGAATCACTTCCGCACCTTTTTCATAGATTGTCGCTGTAAAAAAATTATCGACAGACAAACAAGAATCCGGACGAACAGGGTGAGCTTTGGGTCCAACATCCTCGGCGAATTGACGTTCTCGTAAAGAGTCTACATCACGAATTCTTTGCAATTGACGGTTTGTCATGTCGCCGGAAAACTCTTGATCACGAAAAACGGTTAGACCTTCTTTCAGCGAAAGTTCAAACCAATCTCGTAAAGTCACACGATTACCAGTCCAATTGTGAAAATACTCATGGCCAACAACGGATTCGATATTAAAATAATCATCATCGGTAGCGGTGTCAGAATCAGCTAAAATTAAACGGGAATTAAAAATATTGAGGCCCTTATTTTCCATGGCTCCGGCATTAAAATCATCTATGGCTACGATCATGTATTGATCCAAATCGTATTCCAAACCAAAACGATCTTCATCCCACTTCATGGCCTTTTTTAAGGAACTCATTGCATGTTTGCATCGTTCTTGAGTTCCATGGGGAGAATAAATTTCAAGTTTAATATTTTTGCCACTTCGAGTAGTGAATTCATCAGATAAAAGTCCCAGATCGCCAGCAAAAAGTGCAAAAAGATAACAGGGCTTTTTGTGAGGATCTCTATAAATTGCACGATGCCGGCCATTTTCCAGATCAGTATAAGAAAGGCGATCTCCATTGCTAAGCAAAATTGGATAAGTTTTTTTGTCAGCTTCGATCGTGACTGTAAAATCACTCATAACATCGGGGCGATCCATAAAATAAGTTATTTTACGAAAACCCTCGGGTTCACACTGAGTGCATAAGGAACCCTTCGAAAGGTATAATCCTTCTAAGGATTCATTTTTTGATGGATTAATTTCTACCTTAATTTCAATCTGTCCCTGTTGTGGCAAATTCTTTAAGGTGAGAGTTTGGTCCGTAAGTACTAACTGATTTTTGGGGATTTCTTTTTCATTTAAATGAACAGAAATAAGATTTAAGTCTTTACCATGAAGAACAAGATCATCCGTTTTAAGTTGTTTGTAATTCCAGCGACTTCGTACTTTTGTCTTTTCAGAATCAAGTTCAAAAAACAATTCAATTTTTTCGATGGCATAAGCGGGACTTTGATAATTTAGGCGATAGCGTTTGTTGTAAGAGTTGTTTGCTTCGGTCATATTAATTTAAAAAATCGACGGCTGTTTTAAGTGAATTTAAGCCCTTGCTGACCGCAGCTAGCCTCGCCAAATCGTGTATTTTGTCGGCGCTAACGCCAAGATCAATCAAGGCTTTTTCATGACTGACAATACACTGAGGGCAACCGTTAACGATCGAAACAGACATCGACATCATTTCAAAATTCTGTTTTCCGGCTTGAGCCTTCATCAGGGATTGCATGCGAAGACCAGCGCGAGAATAATTTTCTTTAACTTCCGCTGGTAAATAAGATTTAAATTTGTAATAAACATTATTCATTCCCATGATGCCGGCGATTTCAGCGCACTCACGAATTTGCTCTGCGGGAATATTTAATTCTTCGAGGATATTTTTGGCTAAAGCCATCATTGGTTTATTTTCTAGAGTGCAGGCAATGGCCAAAAGATTCATCCCTCTTTCGGTAGCGTCTAGGCTACTGTCTTCTAAAAGCTTTTTAAAGTTTAACGAAAGGTCTCTATAAATAGAGGTGGTCGATCCAGGAAATTCTTTTTCTAAAAATTGATCTGTTTTTTCACTGGTGCTCATAGAAGAGGAGTCCTTTCGCAAGAAGAGCGAGTGGGTTCAGTGTTCTAAACCCACTCGCCAATAAAAAATAACGACTATCCTAAAGTTGTTTGTCCTTTTTCCCAATTGCAGGGACAAAGTTCATCTGTTTGAAGAGCGTCGACAGTTCGAAGAACTTCTTTAACATTTCTTCCTACAGAAAGATCATTTACAGATACCCATCGAATAATTCCATCTGGATCCACGATGTAAGTGGCTCTGAGTGGAATAAGTTCCTGAGGATGTAAAACTCCTAAGGCGCCTGTGAGTTCTTTTTTTACGTCCGCAAGCATTGGAAAACCAAGATTTTTTAAGTCTTCATGATTATTTCGCCAAGCCAAATGAACAAATTTTGAATCACAGCTCACACCAAAAAGTTTTGTTTCGCGAGCTTGGAAATTTTTTAATTCTTTATTGAATTCAGAAATTTCAGTCGGACACACAAATGTAAAGTCCAAGGGCCAGAAAAAGAAAACTGACCAAGATCCTTTGATGTCTTTTTGCGAGATGTCCGTAAACTCTTTACCTTTTTCTCGGGATACGCAGGCTCCCATTTTAAATTCCGGAAACTTTTGTCCAATTCCTAACATGTAATACTCCTTTGTTTGGTTAACTTTTAATTTCACCTTTAATTATCAAATCCATAGACTTAATTTTAAATTTTTTTGGAATTTCAATTTTGATACCGATATCTTCTTTATGAAGATCATAAATTCGTCCTGATTTTTCATCCAAAAAATGAAAATGATCGGTGATATTGCAATCATAAATAACACGTTCGGAATGAGAAAACCGAAAGGCGCGAATAAGTCCAGCATCGGCCATCGCTTTTAAGGTGTTATAAATTGTGGCCTGGCTAATTTTATCTAAATGAGTTTCAGCCCATTCCTTGATCTCGTCAGCAGTGGGGTGATCAGCCTCGCATAAAATGTATCGAGCAAGGGAAATCCTTTGCAAGGTGGGTTTGACCCCCGCATCTTGCAGCTTTTTCTCTATTTCTTTTGTGCTCAGAAGACATTTTTTCATGAGATTAGAATAGTTCTAAATTTAGAATATGTCAAGTTCGTGCTGCCTAAGGCCATAAATTTGCAATAAAATGAGACAAGCCCTACTGCAAGTCCCATTTCTCGGCATGATACGACTCGTAAAACTGGTGCCCCGCTAAGGAAAAACCCTTCATATTCTTGGGAACAACCGCGTTACTTGGGCGGAAAAAAAGTGGGATGACTGGAATTTCACTGGTGTAAGCTTTGATCATTTCGGCAATCAGAGCTTTTCTTTTTTTCGGATCAAATTCTTCTTTTAATTTTTCAATATTTAAATCTACTTTCGGATTATTCCATCCTGTGTCGTTTTGTCCTGACCATGAATTTTTTTCGGTAGGAATATTTTTAGAATGAAATGTCGATTCAGGACTTTGTTCTGGATTGCTTGACCAGGAAAAGATCGCTAAATCAAATCTTCTTTTGGGAATAGTTTCTGAAAATAAGACTCGCCCAGGTTCATTTTTTAATAAAATTTCAATCCCTATGTCTTTCCACTGCGACTGAAGAATAGCTTGGATATTATCAATCAATTTAACACCGGCTGCCCCGGCCATTTTAAGAGTAAGTTTTTGTCCATCTTTAAATCGATAACCGTCTTTTCCAACAGTCCAGCCGGCTTCGTCTAAAAGAGACTTTGCTTTCTTTTTATCGAATTTGTAACTAACAACAAATTTAGGATCATCGGTGAACCAAGCATCATCTGGAGTTATCCAGTGAATGGCATTTGTTGCTTTATTTTCAAAAATACTTTTCATAATATCATCTTTTTTAAGCCCATACATCAAGGCTTGACGGACACGAATATCTTTAAGATTGGGGCTGTCTAAATTGACATCTAAATGCTGGTAAACAGTTCCTGATTTGAAAAGAACATTGTAAGGCAATTTTTCTGTTTTTATTTTTTCATCAAATATCAGGGCTTGATCAAAAGACATCCCTATAGATGCAATCATATCCACTGTATTTGAACGTAAATTAGCTTCCAGCGTTCCCGTGTTAGGAAGGATTCTTAAAATAATTTTTTTGATTTTTGGTTTAGTGCCATAGAAATGGGGATTTGGCACATAAATCAAGTGACTACCTAAGGTGACTTCGGAAATTAAGTATGGTCCATTATAAAGACCAGGCAACTTTGGATTTTTTGTGTACATCGTGTTTCGATCATAACCTTCTTTTTCTTTTCCCCATTTATCAAAAATGGCCTGTTCGATATGCGCGGGGGTTACATCCGGAAGATTTTGGTAAAAATTCCAAAGGAGTTTGTTAAAAGTGACGACACACTTTTTAGGTGTCTTTTCATCCCATACGACATCTTCAATGTCCGTATAAGCCTCTCTATTGGCAATGGAAACATTGGTATTTCTACCAATATCAACGGTTAATTTCAGATCTTTGCACGTGACTGGAGTGCCATCGCCCCATTTAGCGGTTTCGATAATTTCAATTTTAGTTTCAAGAAATTTCTTTCCATTTTTAGAAATAATTTTAGCTTTTTTATTTTGCAGACTTGGAATCTCTTTTAGCATCTGAGTTTTCCATTGGCCATCGATATCCAAGTACACAAGAGTGCGGTATGCAAAATAGAGCATATATTTTGCAGCAACAGTGGTCGCAATAATTGGATTCAAGGTTTCAAACTCTTGATTCACTCCAATCTTAAGCTCTTCATTGGTCACGGCTTTGGCCAAGGGTGCTTTTGTGATAAAAACAGTCGCGGCCAGCAACGATAAAAAAATTCGCGAATTCATAAATTCTCCTAGTGAGCCAATTTAAGTGGGACATCAATACTGTTTAACACTTCATTTTTTATATTTTTAAGCTGAAAAGTAATTTTTTTCTTTTTCCATTGAATTAAAGCTAAACCAAAATTTTCAGTTGTAATGGGAACGCCATGATAAGTTGGATCTGTTTCATTAAGTGTTGTAGATTTATTAATTGAGCTAGAAGTGATCTCCCACAATGGGCCATAGCCCTTAACTTCTTGCTTAGAAATAATTCCCAAATGCCGGTCTCCGCTCATTATAAAAACATTTTTAGCTTGAGTGCGTTTAAGCAAATTCAAAAACTTTTCTTTTTCTTTTGGGAAATTCGCCCATTTTTCAAAACCATGTTCTTCAGCAAGAAACTGAATGCTGCTCACAATGAACCGAATATCAGCCGGCCTTTCTAGCTGCTCTTCAAGCCAATTCCATTGTTGCTGACCAAGGATTGTAGCTTCTGGATCATCATTAGGAATGTATTTCTTTAAGGGATTTGTGGTGTCAGGATTTGGCTTTAAAGGGCTGCGAAAATAACGAGTGTCCAACATAATCACTTGCAAAGAAGGCTGCTTTTTCTTGGCCCCACCAATGATTTTAGCATGATAGACGCCGCCCTGATTAAAACCTAAACTGTCTTTCACATAAGGCCAAAATTTTATAAATTCTTTGCGGTTGGCTTCTTTACCTTCAAAGTCCGCCCCGCCATCAACTTGCCCATAGTCACCATCGTCCCAAGTGACCATAATAGGAATTTTTTCTCGAAAATTTTTGAAATCCTTGAGATGAGCTAATTTCGAGTACTGTTGGGAAACTGGTTTTTTCTCGGGGCGACTGGAATAGACATTGTCACCCATGAACAAAAATAAATTCGGAGAATTGCTGGCGATCACTGGCCAAAGCGGTTGGGGCGCGTCTTGATCGGCGCAAGAGCCAAAAGCAACGACCTCGGGAATGTGAGCGAAATCAATACCGCGCGGAACGACGCCAAGATCTTCAGCAACAGCGGCCCGAATGACACTTGCAGATTGTGGTTGCGGAACGACTTCTTCGTGAGAGCAAGAAGTCGAAAGCAACAAGCTGGCAGAGAGCCAAAAATAAAAAAAATTATTTTTCATGAATTTCATTTTCTTTCTGAAAGTGGTCGAACACTTTTTTGTTGAGAGCCAATGTATTCATTCAAGGGACGAATAATTCGGTTGTTAGCAGCTTGTTCCATAATATGAGCCGACCAACCAGTGGTTCGGGCCATAACAAAAATAGGAGTAAAGAAATCAATCTCAAAACCCATCATGTAGTAAGCTGGTCCGGCTGGAAAATCTAAGTTAGGATAAATCTTTTTCTTGTCGACCATGACTTTTTCTAAGGCATCATACATTTTGATCCATTTTTGTTCGCCGGTAGAATCAGCCATGACTTGGGCATATTTTCGCATCGTCGGTACTCGGGAATCACCTTTTTTGTATACACGATGTCCAAAGCCCATGACTTTACGTTTCGCAGTCAAAGCATCCAGCATCCATCTCTCGGCTTTAGCTGGATCTGCGATTTCCAACATCATATGCATGACTTGCTCATTCGCTCCGCCATGCAAAGGCCCCTTCAGAGCACCAATGCCAGCAGTGGTGGCACTGTAGATATCACTTTCGGTTGAAGTCACGACTCGACTAGTGAATGTCGAAGCATTGAAGCTGTGCTCGGCATATAAAATCAGACTGACATCAAAAGCTTTAACCACTTCTTTTGCGGGAATTTTTCCGAAACACATATGAAAGAAATTTTCGGCAATGCTTAAAGTGGATTTTGGTGGAATAAAATCCATTCCCTTTTTAAAACGGTAGTCAGCAGCTATCATGGTTGGAATTTTTGCTAACAAAAGGATGGCTTTATCGTAATTCGTTTTCGGTGTTGCATCCCAAATGCGATTGTCTTCACAACCTAAGAAACTAACGCCAGTCCTGATGGAATCCATCGGGTGACATTTTTTAGGAAGATGTTTAATCACCGAAAGACATTCTTTACTGATATCCCGGTAGCTGCGCTCAAGCTTTTCAAATTCGGCCAACTGACTGGCTGTAGGAAGCTCGTTGTTGTAAAGCAAATAAGCGACTTCTTCAAAGTGACAGTTTTCTGCTAATTCTTGAACAGGATAACCACGATAAATTAAGGAGTTTGTATCGGGGTTCACTTTGGAAATGCTAGAAGTGTCAATGACGGCTCCTTCTAGGCCCTTTTTCACATTCACTTTTTCCGGTTCTGGCACGTAATCGGGATTGATGTAATTTGCGTCAGACATAAACACCTTTCTGTTTATATTTTAAAATCGTATAAATTTTTATCGAATGAGTTGTACTCTTCATAACGAGTAAGTTCATAGAGCTCCTTACGCGTTTGCATATCTTTGATGATCGATTCCTGTGTCCCCTCAGCTGAAATGACGTCCAATCCTAGCTCTGCGGCTTTCATGGCTAATCGCAATAAGGTGACCGGGTAAATGACCACGTTAAAACCCAAGTTTTGCAGCTGAGACGTGGTCAGCAGTTTTGATTTTCCAAATTCAGTCATATTTGCAAGTAAGGGTACAGAAATTTTATTGCGAAAAATCTCAAATTCTTTTTCGTCGGCCAAAGCTTCGGGAAAAATCATTTCAGCGCCGGCATCAACGTAGGCCTTGGCTCGTTCAATGGCTTTATCTAAACCTTCGGAAGCGCGCGCATCGGTGCGTGCGATAATTAAAAAATTATTATCTAAATTTTTTCCCCGAGAAGCGGCTTTAATTTTTTTTAACATATCTTCAGTGCTGACTAAGGTTTTATTATCCAAATGACCGCATCGTTTTGGATTCATTTGATCTTCAAGGTGGCAGCCAGAAAGGCCAAACTCGATCAGTTCTTGAACTGTTCGGCTCACGTTGAGCGGCTCACCAAATCCTGTATCAATGTCAATAATCGTTGGTAATTTCGTCGCACGTGCGATTTGTCGTCCGCGATGAGCCACTTCGGTTTGTGTGGTAAATCCAATGTCGGGATAACCCAAATCATTTGAAAGCACTGATCCTGAAATATAAACTCCTTCAAATCCTTTTTTTTCGATCAGCATAGCTGATAAGGGATTGAAGGCTCCTGGAAGGCGTAAAATTCTTCCGGACTTAAGAGCGCGACGCAAATTCATTCTTTTTTCTGGAGCCGTTGTTTCTGTAAAAAGCATTAGAAAATTCCTTTGGTGTCGCGTTTATTGTTAATCAGTTGGGAAATTGGAATTTGCACATTCAGCTCTTGCACTTGGGCTGCAGTTAATTCGGGTAGGTTTTCACAAAGAGTGATGAATCGAGTTCTTTCTTCTTTAGTGATAATTTCAGCAGTAAGAGTATCAAATTTACGAATGTAATCTGCGCGTACAAAAGGTTTAGCGCCAGCCGGGTGGGCATTGGCAACACCTAATTCGTCAGTAATAATTTTGCCGTTGTTTAACACGATATCAACTTTTCCACCGAAACGTTTTTTATTAGGATCTTCATCATGATAAGCCTCAGTCCATCGCGGATCTTCAAGTGTTCGAATCTTATGCCACAATTTGACGGTATCAGGCCGTTGAGCGCGTTCTGGAGAATAAGAATTCACATGGTGCCAAGAGCCATCTTGCAAGGCCACAGCAAAAATATACATGATCGAGTGATCCAAAGTTTCACGTGAAGCTTGGGGATCCATTTTTTGTGGATCTCCTGCTCCGGTGCCGATCACATAGTGAGTGTGATGAGAAGTATGAATAATAATTTCTTTGACGTCATCCCAGTTGGTAATTTTTGAACGCATTCGGCAGGCTAAATCAATCAATGCCTGAGATTGATATTCTGCCGAGTGTTCTTTTGTGTAAGTTTCCAAAATGGCGCGCTTAGTTTCGCCGACCTCAGGTAAAGGAACTTCATATTTTCCATCTTTACCATCGAGCATGTAAGCAATTACCGAATCTTCACCTTCATAAATTGGTGAAGGCGCGCCTTCACCACGCATAACGCGATCGACGGCCTCGATAGCCAATTTTGATGAATGCGATGGGGCGTAGGCTTTCCATGATGAAATTTCGCCTTTGCGCGATTGTCGAGTGGTGAATGAAACGTGCACCGCTTGCTGAATGGCTTGGTAAACAACCTCGGTGGAAAGTCCAAGCAAAGTGCCAATTCCGGCTGCCGAAGCAGGACACAGATGCGCAATATGATCTTTTTTATGTTTATGAAGACAAATGGCTTTAACTAAATTCACATGCAGCTCGTAACCTGTAACAATTCCACTCAAAAGATCTTTGCCATTTTTTCCCAACTGCTGAGCCACGGCTAACACAGGTGGAATGTTGTCACCAGGATGAGAATAATCCGCGGCTAAAAAAGTATCATGGTAGTCAAGTTCTCGAACAGCGGTGCCATTGGCCCAAGCCGCCCACTCGGCAGAAAATTTTTGATCGTTGGGCATGCCAAAAACGGTAGCGCCTCCGCTGCGGGGGTGAGCTAAAGCCATTGCTCGTGCGGAAGCCACGGGACGCCGATTAGCCGCAGCGATTGCAACAGAAGCATTGTCAATCATTCGGTTGATCACCATTTCGGTAACGTCTTTTGCAATTGGAGTTTTATCAGTGGCAATTTCGGCCATCTTCCAAGCGAGTTGATTTTTTTTATCTAGTTTTTCTTTTGACGGATATACCCTAACCAAATGCTTTCTCAAGATTGCCTCCTAGCAAAACAACTTAAGCTAGCGACGAGATCGATCAGGGTCAAGAATGTACTTAGCGTTTTGGCGGAGTGCTTAAAATTTCAGCGGGCGGAGGTAATGGCAAGTGTAGCCTTGAGGTACTTTTTCGAGGTAATCTTGGTGGAAGTCCTCGGCGCGATAAAACGTTTGTGCTGGAACTAACTCAGTCACAATGGTCGAATTCCAGGCCTTTGAATCATTCACTTTGTTGATAATTTTTTGTGCTGTGCTTTTTTGGTTTTCATCCATATAAAAGAGAGCAGATCGATACTGACTTCCAACGTCATTTCCTTGTTTGTTCATGGTCGTCGGATCGTGAATTTTAAAAAAATAGAGAAGTAAATTTTCATAGGAAATTTTGAGTGGATCAAACTTTACTAAGAGAGCTTCAGCGTGCCCGGTTTGGCCAGAACTAACTTGTTTGTAATCGGGATTTTTTGACTCGCCGCCGGTGTAACCAACCTCGGTGTCAACAACTCCGCCCAGACTGCGAAATAATTGTTCCATTCCCCAAAAACATCCCCCAGCAAACACAGCTGTTTCAACATTCATAAGAGCTCCCTGCCACTATACTAAAAACTGCCGATCGAGAAATGCAAGTGATAAAGATCTTCGTTTTCTTTACGATCTAATTTTCTTCCAACTTCAATATTCACAGGACCAACAGGAGTAATGTAACGCAATCCTACGCCGATCGCATCGCGGTAATTGTCGAGGATATCAAGATCTGTGATTTTAACTACACCACCGTCATAAAAAACATTTCCGCCAAAATCGCCAGAAATGGGAAATCTTATCTCTGATTTAATTAAACCCATAGTGGCGTTGGTTTTTAGGTAATAGGTTTTATCGAGTTGATCATCTTTAATTCCTAAATCAGTTTTCGATGGCAAGGCCTCAAAATCAAATCCCCGAATGGAAGAAAACCCTCCTCCTAAGGAAAAGCCTTTTTTATCATATGGAACGCCACTGTTCGGGCCTGTGCCCTTATGTAAATTTTCAAGATAGCCAATTTTAAATGAATTAGCCCAAACCCAACGCGGAATAAAAGGATAGTAATGCGACAGCGACGCTGTTGATAAATAATATTCAATGGGGCTAGAGCTGTCCGAGGCTGACGAGGAAATTGTTTTGGATCCAAATTGCGGCGAGCTGTACTCAAAAGAAAACCGAGAGGAAGTCCCTTTTGTCGGATTAGCTATGTTATCTAGATAATCTATATTCATGGATGGCCCAATACTGGCAATATCGCTTCTTTTCATTGTGATATTTGTATCGATATTAAAATCACGAGATTGAGCTAAGTTGAAAACATCAAAATAACCTGTGATATGTGACGTGAAATCTTTTTCTAAAGTCATTGTGTAACGATTCACGTCTGTGCCAATTCTGTTGCTGAGATCAGTAAGCGTCTTAGTTAACTCGGCAATCCCACGAAAGCGAACGCGAGTATCAAATAAATAAGGTTCAAGGTAGCTCAAGGTGCCTTTCGTTTCAAGAAAGCGAATTTGACCTATGTTGTAATTTCCCTCGGCACGTACTGATAGTCCACGACCGGTTCCATACAAATTATTATAAGCTATTCCAGTAAAACCTCGAACAGTGAATTCCCGCTCACTGGTAGCCCCAATTCCTGCGGTAAAAAGACCTGGATCTCGTTCGGTTACTCGCACTTGCACAGTTCGTTGTGAAACATTGGTGCGTTCTTCGAGCGTTTTAATTTCGACGGTATTAAAATAGCCGGTTCTTTGCAGGCGAGAGATCGATTCTTCTATGCGTGAAGGAGTGAGTATGTCAGCGACGCCAAAATCTAACTCGAGCAGAATTATTTTTTCTTTAGTAAAGGTATTTCCCTCGATCAAAATAGAAGCGACTTCGACTTTTGGTCCTTCAAAAATATTAAATCGCACTTGAGCTTTGGTATTCGTTTCATCATATTTAACGAGATCATCCTCTTGATTTTCGTTCAAGAGAGTCATTTCCAGATAACCTTTTTCCTGATAAAAAATTTTTAATTTCAGAATGGCGGCTTGCAATTTATTTAACTGCAGAGGTTCATTGATTTTTAAATCCAGTTCGGTCAGAAGAATTTCTGAACTGAATGATTTTTGTCCCATAAATTGAATCTCTGTGAGTTCGGTCAAGGGTCCTTCGTCAAAATTCACAAAAATACTTAATTGATCTTTCGTTTTATTATATTGAGTGCGTGTCGATATAGGTTTAGCTAAAAGGTATCCTTGATTTTGTAAATGAACCTTCAGTGCATTTAGACTGGTTTCAAAATCAGTTTTATTGTAGTAGCCATCCTGGATCAGATCGGTGGCCACTTTTTTCAATAACTTAGCGTATTCTTCGGAACTTTTAGAAAGTCGACCCGTGAAAACAATTTGCGAGATACTGACTTGAGGGCCTTCATCAATGTCGATTTGGATTTTAGTATTGGAAATATCCTTTCCTGGAAGTTCTTGTGCTTGAATTTCTACTCGAGCAAATCCTTTAGAGAGATAAAAATTTTTAATTCGAGTGGCCATTTCATTGGCAATGTTTGGATTTGAGGAATAAAAATTATCCAAATCAATAATGTCTTCCAAGCGCCCAACCGAATATTGCTTTACCCCATTGATAATGACACTAGAACGAATTGTTTTATCAAGCTTAAAGGTCAGATAGGCTTCGTTGCCCGCAGAGTTGTAAAGCGTTTCTGGACCAATGATATCCGCGCGGAAGTATCGATTGGATGTTAAATAATCGCGGATTGTTTTCTGAATTTCCGATTGTAAACTATCAGAAAAAACAGAATCCAATTTTGATTTCAATTTCTTTTCAATTTTTTGGTTCAATTCGACTTGATCAGAAATTATTTTTATTCCTTTAAGAAGAGTTCTTTTATTTTCACGAATTTCAATTACAGCCTCAATGACATTCGGCTGGGGCGAAGGAAATTTTAACTCTATTTCAGCGTTGTTAAACCCATTGTCTTGATAGAATTTTTTTAATTTAATGCCACTTTCGATAAAGAGATTGGAATCATAAGGATCGCCAACCTGAACATTAAAAAAACTTAAAATTTCATTTTCGGAAAAAGTTTGAGCCCCCTTGATAACCAAAGATTTCAAGCGGGTAGTGGGAATAATTTTAAATTCGACAAGGCCTTGGTTGTTGCGAATGACTTTAATCAAATCGTAATTGTATTTTTTATGCAGCCACTTCATCATCTGATCGATTTCGTAAAAGCTGTACTCTTCGTTGAGTGTCTTGGGAAATTGAAGAGCTAGTTCTATTTGAGTTTCAACAGGCAAATTAGAAATTGAAATTTTATTCTTTGAAAATGCTAGGCTCGAAAAAATCAATACAAATACAAATGAAAGAGTTTTAATCATTTAAACCCCTTCTTGTAGACAAGATCGAGACCTAAAATAGATTCAGAATCTTTTTGTATTCCTGTCGTGCTATCTACTTCTTTGAACTCTCCTGATAAGTTAGCAGAAATATTTGAGTTAATTAAATACTGCAATTTTGCCTCTTGTGTTGAAGCTCCCTTCAGCGTACGACTGACCGACACGGCCAATTTTTTATTTAGCTTTTTTGTAATAATTGCTTTTGGAACACTGATATTTCGGGTTGGATCATAAGCATTCGAAAGTTGCAGAGCGAAGCCGTAATCTTGAAGAGTTCGATTGATTTGGGTCTGAGACAAAACCGCCGCTCCGAACTCAAGACCTGCTTGTGCCATCTGATCTCGAGACTGAGTGTTTTTTTCTAATCGCTGTGAAGTGATCCCTAAAGCAAGCAGGGAAACTATTTCCGATTCGGGCAATGGTGGCATGCTGGTCAAGTGGATATTCGGAGATTTTGCCTGACCTTGAACAAGTAAACTGACGTCGTACTCGTCGACACGAGCTTGTGCAGATATGTACAGCTCAGGGTTGATTTCTGTTGGGTTATTAAAGTTTACACTTCCGGATTGCATTTCAAAAATCTTGTCTTTAAATACAAGTTTCGTATTTTTTTCTATATTTATTTTGCCAAGCAATATCGGACGATTGGGTGGCCCACGCACTTGGATTTGACCAGAGACAAAGCCTTCCATTTTTGAATTTTTTACTTCGATGCTTTTTCCAAGGATAACTTGCAAATCAACTAACAGAGGTTCAAAAGTATTTTCCTTCAATAATTTTGGTAGATAATTACTTTGTCGTGTTGAGCCTAAGCTATTGCCATCTTCACTAAACTCTTTTTCAAAAAGAGCCGAGGTTATTTTGTAAGTTCCCGATAACAAAAAAGGAAACCAATGACCTGTAAAATTAAGTTCCGCATTCCCAGTGGACTTCACTTTATCTGGGATATTAAGACTAATGCCCTCGGCAACTAATTTCAGGTTTGTCGGAAAATCTCGCCAGCCTTGAATCTGCAATTCGCCCGAGCCTGTGATTGACCCACCAGCCAATTGAGCTTTGATGTCTTGAACAATTACTTTTGAGTGGGAAAAAAGCACTTCGGTATTTATTTTTTCGATGGGATGTGGAAAGCCTTTGAGTTTTATAAACACATCATGAAGTTCGGCATTACCTAGCAATTGAGGTTTAAAAATGGAGCCGACGATGGACGCCGTGCCTTTTGCCGGCCCTCCGAGGTCTTCTAAAAACGGCAAAAACATATGTATAAGCCTGAGTTCAACATTGGCTTTAAGTTGTAAATTTAATTGATCCAGGGTGAAGTCATCTCCGCTTAATTGAAGAAAATTATCCTGCCCCTTCAAATCAAAGTTTTTCAAACTTATTTTGCCATTGTTAGCGTTAATTTCGATTAATCCTGAATTTTGTAAAGTCAGCGGACCTCTTTTTATGAAGGCATTAATTATTTTAATTTTTCCAGTGGATTTAAAAAGGTCGCCATTGTCTGAAGTCAAATTGATATCGCTGGATAACTGAGATTGGTATTCATTTTGTAAAAAGCTGGCATCAAACAAAGAAAGAATTTGAGTGAAATTCCAATCTCTTGTTTTTAAATCCACCTTTAATGGGATATTGCCAGTTTTAAATGGCCATTGAATTTCGCCAGAAATGCGTTCCCCAAAAAGTTGGCTTTTAGCTTCGATGGCGTGGCGATCCACTTTCAAGCTAAAATGACTTTCGGGAACCTCCTGCTCATCAATAACGGTTTCGGTGATTTTTCCCTGAATATCCAGGCGGGGTTCTGTGATCGAGCCACCCAGGTCAGCCGTGAAATCAAGAAGACCAAAAATATTGCTGTTGATACCATTGATGAGTTCAGATTCATCTAATTTTAATTTTTCAGCACGTCCAGAAAGTTTTAATTTTTGCGTCGAACTGACTTGCCCGTTAATTTTAAACACGGAATTATTTTTGTGGATTTCAACCAGATCAGTTTTAATATTTCCATCTAAGGCCGAAGCATTGAATTGAATTTTTCCAAAACTTTCTGTGCCAATTTTTCCATTGGTAAAATTAGATTCAACTTTGTAATTAAGTTTCCAAAAATTAAGTGGTCCTTCAAATCGAAGTCGAGCTTGACCAGCGCCATTGACGGATAAGGGAAATTGATAAACCTGATCAAAAATCCAAGCTACATCAGCTAAATCGGTTCGTGGGAAATCCATTTGTCCCATGATTTCATTATTATGAAAATTAATATCGAGTTGACCTTGAAATGAAGAGCGACTCAAGAGGCCTTCAATTTCTTTCAGAGTAAGATGTCCTTCTTTGTAGGCCAATTGTGTAGAAAAATCTCCCAATTGGTAATTCTCGAATTCAAAACGTTTCGTGTGTAGATTCATAGTGAAAGTCGCGGCGTGGGAATTTCCTTGGGTGGAGCCTTCAATAGAAGTGAGCCCATGAAGATTCAAATTCGCCAAACTTTTAATATTATCAAAAGATAATTCAGGTGTTTTGTAATTTATTTTAAAACCTTCATTAAAAATAATAACACCGTCGGTTTGACCAACATCATTTGCAACCTTCACATCTGCTTTGTAACTAACTTGTTTCATATCGACTTCTAATTTACCGACTCCAGCAATTTCATCAACCCTAACGATGGGTTTTCCGCTGAAGTTGCCCTTGCTGTTGACATGAATATTTTTTCCATTAATCCAACCTTCGCAATTCGCAAGGAAGGGATCCAATTTTCCCGTACAAGGAAGCTGTCCCTGAATCATAACTTCCACAGGAACGTTTTTAAGACGTAAAGTTTGAAAAAGTTTTTGCAAATCAAGGTCTTGTATTTCCACTTCTGTTTTAAATTTAAACTCTTGGGTGAGCTCAAGATCTGTTTTTTTCAGAACCACACGTCCGGCCGGGTGAACAGCTTCAATTTTATTGATGATTAAACTGCGATTTTTAAACTCGCCGGAAAGTTGGGCGTTGCCGATTTCAAAAGCTTGGACTTTAACATCACGAGTGTTGAAGTGAAATTCGCCAGACAACTGATCAAAGGTATCGATTTTAATTTGCCCATCAGAATGCACTTCGCCTTCAATCGGAGGAAGCTTCCAGCTAGAGTTGATGCTTTTAATTTGTTGAAACAGATCGGAAAGATCAAGGGAGGTTTTAACATTTAATGTGCCTTTAGGATGAAGTTGAATGCGATGAAAATTATCCAGTTGCCCTTCAACATTAATTTTATTTTTATTGAGCGAGGTTTCAAATTGTAAAATCTTAAGTGCTTTCGGAGTCAATTGCAGAAGAGTTTCAATGCCAAGGCTACCTTTGCCATATTTTTTAAAATCCATTTCAGCTTGTTTTATCGAGGTGCGAATCTGTAATTTTCGGGGTTGAAAAAGCAAGCCGAGACTGGAATCTTTCAGAGTTAAGCTACCTCCAAAATTTTTAGAATTTAAACTTATGTTTATTTTTTCTAAGAAAAAACGATCCACCGGGACTTGGTCTAATTTTTTGAATACTTTTTCCAGTGGGAGTTCTTGCCCCCGAGAGTTTCCTTCCATTAATGGGTCAATATTGAGCTCGGATTTAATACCGTCGATCGTTAATGCCGATAAAGTCAGTCGACCAAGCAAAATTTGAAAGGGGTCGATTTGCAATCGAATTTCTTCGATTTCAGTGGGTGATAAGATTTTTTCAATTTCTTTTTTAGGTTGAATTGAAACGCTTCCTAGGATTAAAGCGGGACGAAGCCAACGCATTTTAACTTCACCAATTTGAATAAGAACAGGAATTTGCGATTCTATTTCAGAATATTTTTTCACTTCTTGCTGAATAAATACTGCGATTTTAGGCCATAGAATAAAATTGAACAAGGTCGCAAAAATCAAAAAGAAAAAAATGGGAGTAATGAGAATCCAAAATATTCTTCTCAAAAAGTCCTCCACAGATCCAGAAGGACAGAGGCTGATCGATAGCTAGGTCGAGAGGTTAAAACACCTTCAAGAATTTCGATGGCGGTGTGCTTTTGTCCCAAGCCCCAAAAGGCCTGCGCTCGTAAAAGGGCTGTCGCAAAGAAAGTTTCGGGATCGTCGGAAAGAGACATTTCAATCTGAACAAGATCTTCAAGCAGCTCAACATGACGTAATGTTTTGAGTTGAAGTTCAGTTTGTAACCACATCGCGGAAGTAGTCAATTCAGAGTATTGCAGAATTTGATAGGAGCTCTCGTAATCCTCGAGCATCAATGCAGCAATCGCCAAATCAACACTCATTTCAGGATTTGCCTTTGCGGTTTCGATTAAGGACTGACAAATGATTTCACAAACGGAATTTTCTTTGCTTTCTTCAAAACTTAAATCGGCCTTTTTTAATCCGGAATAACGATTAAGGACTTCATAGGCGTATCGCTCCTTAATGTCCTGAAGTTCTTTTTCAACATCGGAATCACCTGGAAACATTTTGCCCAGTCGTCGCAGCAATTCGTTTTCAGCCACAAACAGTTGTTGAGTTCTTAATGTCAGTAGTTTTTCCAGAAGTTCTTTTTTAAGAAGTGGCGCTCGTTTGCTGAATTCCCAATTCTTTTGTGAACGCCAGGAATCCATATCGCCAATCAGTGCATCCCATTGAAGACTTTGACAGGCTTTGTATTTACCATCGGTTTCTTTGATTCCTTTTTTAAAAAGCTGAATCAGTTCAGGGGGAACCTCATCGTAGAGTTGTTGAACAGCTTCAATGAAGTGTCCCCAAGGAATGATTAATTTTTTCTCTTTTATATTCTTTAAAATAAAATCAATAAGGAGACGGGGCTGCCCGCTGCGCAAAAGAAAATTGTAGAATGAATTTAGATTTTCCTCGGACCAATGGGAATTGGATTTTTCTAATTTTTCGATGAGGTTACGCGCGACCGTTTCCAACGAAATTTGTTGGCTTAAAAACGTTCGAATTTCGAGTTCAATCGAGCTTGACAAAAACCCTCCGCAAAAGGGATATTTCCAAACTCTTATTTTGACGTCTTTTGTAATGAATCAGGAGACTTAATTCGCTGCGTTAGTATCCAGTTTTACTTCTGATTTACTCGCTCAACATAATGGCCAGTCGAGGTGTCAATCCTGAGCACATCGCCTTCGGAAATATGGAGAGGCACCTGAACAACTAGACCAGACTCCATAATTGCGGGTTTTGTGGCTCCAGAAACGCGATCACCTTTAATTCCAGGATCAGATTTTGCAACTTTTAGGTTTACTGCTTTAGGAACTTCGATGCCAACTGGACGTTCGTTGAAAATCATGACCATGACCTTCAAATTCTCGGTGAGATAATTAGATTCCTCGCCCACTTCATTGGGAGTCATCATGATTTGCTCGTAGTTAGTCTGGTCCATAAAATTAAAACCATTTTCATCTTTGTAGAGATAAGACATCTCTTTGATTTCAATATTAGGAACACCAAATTTTTCACCCGATTTAATGGTCAACTCGCGATTTTGTCCTGTTAGCAAATTGCGAAGTTTAGTACGCGTGAACTGATTTCCTTTTCCCGGCTTTACATGTTGAAAATCGACAATAACGAAAGGAGAATCTTCCATTAAAATTTTTAGGCCTTTTTTGAAATCAGCAGTTTCATACATAAAAATCCTTCGCTAAATTTAAGCACACCTGGAAGCGGTCTCAATAAATAGTCAGCCGAGGCGACAAGGAGGATTCGACTGAGGCGCACTTCCTGTGCGTCGCAGGGAGAATCCGACGAAGGCAACGAAGGATCACTATTTATTGAGACCGCTTCTCTCTAATAAACTTGATTTGGGTAAGACTGTCAAATAAGGGATTTATGCTCTTCAATTTTGCGAAGCAGCATGCGTAGTTTTTCTAATTTTAACTGAGCAATTTCCTTTTCGCGGGACATTCGAGGCTGGATAATTTGGGCTTCAGAAGGGCGTTCGTTGCCAACTAAAAGTGCGGTTTGGTTACGACTGCGAAGTATTTTTTCTCTTTTATCCAGTTCGACTTGTGAGCCAAATTCCAGCTTGGATTGGGCTAAAATTTCATGAGCTTTGGTAAGATCATTTCTGACTATAAAAGCATCTAAAAGCGACAGCGTTCTTTGCAAAGAACGGGTCAAAGTGAGCGCAGGAAGATCGCTTATGCTCTTTGATTTTGTGATCGAAACTTCCGCTGTCACAGGTGGAGCCGAATGCAAGTTCAAGGGTTCAAGCTTGGTCATCGCAAAGACATCTTCTTCGTAATCGGCCGCGGTTAGGCTTTCTAATTTTTGCACAATTTTTCGCGCTTTAACAGATTGCGGATTTAAAAAAAGCACCATTTTATAAGCTTTTAAGGCTTCGTGGGGCTTTTTAATATCTAATAAAATATCGCCTTCCAGCTGATGAGCTAAAAGATTGTCTGTAGACAATTGCGATGCCTTTTTTATAATTGTAAGTGCTTCGTCCAACTTTTTTTGGTCTTTCAGAATTTTAGCTAAAACAATAAGACCAGCGGCAAAATCGGGATGGCGGTGCAAACCTTCGCGGGCAATCTTTTCGGCTAAAACCAAGTCGCCGGCTTCACGGTGTGCATCGGCCAAAGGCGCAAAGGCTTGGGAAGTCGGATCTTTTTTAAGTAATTGGCGATATTTTTCGATCACCATTGAATCATACTTGGACATATCCGCATCATGTCACTCAAAAAAGTAATTTTCAACGATGTTCGTTGACCCAGCAGCAACTTCCTTTTCAAATGAAAAGATGAAGATACGTATTCTTGGCTTGGATCCTGGTTCTCGTGTAACTGGATTTGGAATTGTTGAATTTGATGGTGGTGCAGTTTCTTATTTAAGGCATGGCGCTTTTAATCTTTTTTCAGAAAATCCAGATTTCACTCAACGTTTGGCTTTACTCGGGCAGGAATTGCGAAAAATTTTAATCGAGTATCGACCGCAACATGTTGCAATAGAGCGAGTTTTCTTGGGACGAAATGCTGACAGTGCCTTTAAACTTGGGCATGCTCGCGGAGTCGCAGTTTATGAATCGACCCTGATGGGGTGTGAATTCCATGAATACGCCTCACGCGAAGTAAAAAAAGGTGTTACGGGTAATGGAGCTGCAGAAAAGGCCGAAGTTATGGCTGTTGTTCATCGCCTTCTTAAAGTCCCCAAAGGGACCGGTTTCGAGAAGTCTTACGATGCTTCAGACGCTTTAGCCTTGGCGTATTTTCACTGTCAGAAACTGCAACTGCAAAACTTAATTCGAAGGTCTGTCCAAATTTGATAAGTGAGGAAGTATGATCGGTTATTTGAAAGGACAATTGGTTGAAACGACAACGGACCATTTGATCATTGATGTGAATGGGGTTGGCTACGAAGCTGCGGCCTCTTTGCAAACCATGGATCAACTGCAAAGTCTGAAAGATCAAACCGTATCTTTGTTGATCTACACTCATGTGCGTGAAGATCAATTGCAACTGTTCGCTTTTCTTCATGCCGAAGAGAAAGCTTTGTTTCTTTCTTTTTTGAAAGTGAATGGAATTGGTCCGCGTGTGGCTTTATCCATTTTATCAGGAGCACCTTGGTCGCAAATTTATGAATTTATTGAAAAGGGTGACGCTAAAGCTTTATCGAGCTTGCCTAAAGTGGGAAAGAAAACGGCCGAACAAATTATTTTAACTCTGCAAGGAAAATTAGTACGAGTCGATGACAAGAAAAAGTCTTCAGGCCCGACGCAATCACAACAGATTTCTTTTGCTTTAGTGAATTTAGGATTTAAATCATCCATCGTGGATAGTTTTGTATCAAGCCTATCTAAAGACGTAAATATCGAAGAGGGAGTTCGTCAGGGTTTATTGACCCTTTCGAAAAATTAAAATGAACGAACTTTTTGAAACCGAAAAAAATCAAATGCCTGATTCTGAAAAAGTTTGGGAAAATCAACTTCGTCCTCATAGTTTTTCCGAATTTCCAGGGCAAGATCAGGTCAAAGAAAAACTTTTGGTTTTTATTGAAGCGGCAAAAAAAAGAAATGAACCTTTGGATCACGTCCTGCTTTCGGGTCCTCCAGGCCTTGGCAAAACGACTTTGGCTCAACTGATTGCAACGGGACTTGGCGCTCATTTTAAAATGGCATCGGCTCCGGCTCTGGAGAAAAAAGGGGATTTAGCAGCGCTGCTGACAAGTCTTCAGCCCTTTTCGGTATTGTTTCTTGATGAAATCCATCGTTTGCACCGTTCGCTGGAAGAATATCTTTATACGGCCATGGAAGATTATTATATCGACATTATGACGGGTGAAGGATTAGGAGCACGGCCGATGAAATTTCAGTTAGCTCCTTTCACTTTAATCGGAGCAACAACTCGAGCAGGCTTATTAAATGCTCCTTTTCGGGATCGTTTTGGTATCGTTGAAAGATTAAATTTTTATGATAAATCTGCTCTCCAAAAAATTCTTGTACGTTCCGCAGTGTTACTGGGAGTCTCTACTCATGAAGGCGGAGCCGAAGTGATTTCACGTCGTTCTCGGGGCACTCCGCGTATCGCTAATCGTTTACTAAAGCGAGTCCGTGATTACGCTCAAGTTAAAGGCAACGGTGTGATTGATGCGGAAATGGCCTCTTATGCTCTTGATCAATTGGGCGTGGATCAATTTGGCTTGGACCCAATGGATCGTCGAATTCTGCAATTGATCTATGAAAAATATCAAGGTGGCCCTGTCGGCATCGAAACATTGTCTGCGGCCTTGAGCGAAGAAAAAGATACTCTTGAAGAAGTTTATGAACCTTTTCTTATTCAAGAAGGTTACATCCAAAAAACGCAGCGGGGTCGCGTCCTTACTGAAAGTGCTAAGAAACAAATGTCCGAGGTTCTATGCAATTGACCGCTCCTTGGAGTGTCGAAGTCTATCGCGGAAAGAATGTCGAAAGCATTCATTCGGTAGCTGTTTCTGTCGTCGATGTTCAGGGGAAATCAGTGAAAGAAATTGGCGACGTCAATGCCTTGGCGTATCCGCGGTCGGCGATTAAATTTCTGCAAGCGATTCCGTTTGTTGAAACCGGTGCTCTTGAATCTTGTTCTTTGACGGCAAAACATTTGGCCTTAGCCTGTGCTTCCCATCAAGCGGAAGCTTTCCACATGGAAATATTAACTCAATGGATTTCTGAACTGGGCTTGCAAGATCAAGACTTAGCTTGTGGTCCACAAATTCCTTCACACACACGTTTGATGAATAATTGTTCTGGCAAACATTTGGGAATGTTAACGACGGCAAAACATCTTGGTGAATCTTTTGCCGAATATCATTTGGTGGATCATCCTGTACAAAAAAGAATTACTAAAATATTAAGTGAATTTACCAAATTTGATTTTTCAAAAACAACATTTGGTATTGATGGCTGTGGAATTCCGACTTTTGCTTTGCCGCTGTCATCCTGGGCTGTTGCTATGTCAACATTGCTTGATCCTAAGGGAAGCGAAGATCGAAAAAATGCCTGCCGACGTATTTTAGCAGCAGTTACACAGTATCCAGAACTGGTTTCCGGTTCTGAACATTTAGATTTAAAAATTCAACAAATCACCGGCGGAAAATTGATTATTAAATCTGGAGCTGAAGGCTTTTGCAATGGCTTGCTTCCGGATCAAGGTTTTGCTTTTGCCATTAAAGTTCTGGATGGTAACGCCCGGGCCATTGCGGCCTCCATTTATGGAATTTTGCACGAGTGCGGTGGGTTTTCGGCGGAAATGCTTCATCAGTTGGAGCCTTTGTTAATGACAGAAATTAAGAATACGCAAAATAAAATTGTCGGAAAAATAAGTTTAAGAAAGAATCATTGAAATGTTTTTGCAAAAAACGATACGCAAAAAAACAGTCGTTGAAGGTTTGGGGATTCACTCTGGAAAATTATGCCATTTGAATTTTTGTCCAGCACCCACCAACACGGGTGTTTATTTTATTCGCTCGGATCTTTCGGGTAAGCCTTCACTAAAAGTTTCTGCTAAATCCGTCAATGCAACCAGTTACCAAACTTCCATCGCGGGCCCTCATTTCTCGGTTGCCACCATTGAACATTGTCTTTCGGCGCTGTCGGCCTTGCGTATCGATAATCTTTTTATAGAACTTGACGGTCCTGAAATTCCTATTGGTGATGGCAGTGCGCAGATTTTTCTTGATGCTTTGATGAAGGTGGGTTTGTTAGAGCAGGATCAGCCGCGAAACTATTGTTACGTGACAGAGCCCATCTATTTTTCTGAGGGCGAAAAACATGCCTACGTGGTTCCTTATCATGGCTTGCGTTTAACCGTGACCATTGATTTCCCCCACCCAAGAATAGGTAAACAAAAAATTGATTTAGATATCAATGACACTTCTTTCGCTCGTGAAATTGCGTCGGCTCGTACTTTTGGTTTTCTAAAAGATGTTGAAGGCCTGCAAGCCAAGGGCTTGGCCAAAGGTGGTAGTTTGGAAAACACCATCGTTTTAGATGACAAAGGATTTCTTAATCCCGAGGGGCTTCGATTTCCCGATGAGTTCGTTCGGCATAAAGCTTTAGATGCGCTGGGTGACTTGGTCACTTTGGAAATGCCCTTGATGGGTCACGTGGTTTTATTTAAAGCTGGCCATGATATTATGAATAAATTGGTCAGGAAGATTAGTGATTCGCCTCAATGTTTTCGATTTGTGGAATTGGGTGCGGATATTTCTGAAGAGTCGGCTCGGTATTCTTCGTGGCGCGTGCCGGGGTCTTAGTGAAGAGACACTCGCGCCCACCGATCGAATCCCTCATTCAGAAATCCAAAATACAGGTATAACTTGCATTACTTTATGCCCATACCTTCAGATGAGGCTTTTTCAGTCAGAGGTCGTTCATCAAGTTCGTCGCAGTACTTTTTGTACACCGTTTTGCTTTGTAAATAGCATTTCAAATAGATTGCGGGTTGGGCGTGCCTTTCATCTTCTTTGTAATGGCAATCGATCGCATAGTTTGCAATATTCTTTCTTCCGTAAGCAAATGCCAGGTCAGCAAAGGCTTCTTCATACCATGAAGCTTTGTCCACCTTGAGTTTCTTCTTAGTTCTAGCCTTTGCCTGCTTTTCAATCGCCGCAAATATACATTTATAGGTTGGTTCATCGAGAATGGCTTTAAATCTTTCTTTTATGTAATTGATAGTTTGAGCAGAATTCATATCAAAATGGTCAGGGTTTATGCTTTGCGCGCAGGCATGGCCAAATTCATGGTGTAAAAATGCATCAATATTCTGTTTCGTTCCCAATTTAAGCAGCGCATCTTTATAGATACCCACGTATTCTTTCTTATAATGATAGTAACCATATTGGCCAGCAGTGCTTTTAGTTCCTTTTAAAATTTGCACATTTGTATTTGCTAGCCTTCCGGAACAATCCTGGTCTTCTCCGCAGCAAATATTTATTTTTTTTGTCTTTAAAGTCATTTTTCTTAGGCGACTTATAAAATAGGAGGTATAGCCTTTTTCGTCTAAATCTGAAAGATTATCAATTGAACAGTCATTCGAATTAAATTTTTTCTGACAAATTTTTGTAATGTCGGTACAAATTTTTTCAAATTTGTTTTTATCATTTTTGCAAACATATTCAATCATCGCCGGAGAATCTACGGTTTTTATTTTTTCTTCGTTAGCACCAGCCAATAAGGGCAAAGCGCTAAAAATTCCCAGAATCCAGATATATATACAAACTAAAAAAAGATGAGAGTTCATACAAGTTAGTTATATACTAATTTATATGCAAAAAGAAAGATCATTCAAACATTGATTTTTTTAGCCAGAGCGAGTTCATTGCTGGACGTGCGCAAATCAGATAGCTGTGACCCTTTAGCATCTTGAAAAACCTTGGGGCTGGCTTGGGAAGCTGAAATGGGCTTACCCCATCTAAATCCAGAGCACTGGACTTTCATTGCCTTTGCGGCCGAATTGACCGCCCATAGGTCCAAAATGTGAGACTAAGAGGGGGTGCCTTTTGTTAAGGACTTTAATAAGGTTGGCTTTTAGCCTGCTTGACCTTTTTCGTGAGGTCGAGTTCAATCGGGACATTAAGGTATTTTTAAGGAGTAATTTATGATTATCGGGGTCCCTAAAGAAATTAAGATCAGTGAAAATCGTGTTGGTATGACCGAGGCGGGTGTTCGTCAATTGGTGAAAGAAGGACACAAAATTTTTGTAGAAAAAGATGCTGGCATTGGTTCGGGAATTTCCAACGAGGAATATGAAAAAGCCGGAGCTAAAATTCTGGATACAAAAAAAGAAGTTTATGCAAAATCAGAAATGATCATGAAAGTGAAAGAACCACTTCCCGACGAATATGATCTCATGAAAGAAAATCAAATCATTTACACTTACCTGCACCTCGCAGCTGAGCCTAAACTGACAAAAGTATTATGTGAAAGAAAAGTAAAAGCGATTGCCTATGAAACGATTCAACCCGCAGACGGTTCGCTGCCGCTTTTAATTCCAATGTCCGAAGTGGCAGGTCGAATGGCCACACAAATCGGCGCCTTTTATTTACAAAAAGATCATGGTGGTAAAGGAGTTCTGCTTGGTGGAGTCACCGGCGTTCGTCCCTCACGCGTCACAATTATCGGTGGTGGTGTCGTTGGTACAAATGCCGCAAAAATGGCAGTGGGCCTTGGTGCTGCAGTCACAGTGTTGGATGTGAACACAAAACGACTTGAATATCTTGATGATATTTTTCAAGGCCGATGCATGACTCTGTTTTCAAATACAAAAAATATTGAAGAATCAGTTCGTGATTCTGATCTTTTGATCGGTGGAGTTTTAATCACAGGTCAAAAAGCTCCGATGCTAGTTTCTAAAGACATGATTACTTCAATGAGCAAAGGCTCAGTTGTCGTTGACGTCGCCGTTGATCAAGGCGGTTGCATTGAAACTTGTCGACCGACTTCCCATCAAAATCCAACTTATGAAATTGATGGCGTGATTCATTACTGTGTTCCAAACATGCCCGGAGTTGTGCCACGCACTTCTACTTATGCTTTGACCAATATGACTCTGAAATATGCGTCGATGCTGGCTGCAATGGGAGTTGAAGAGGCTATTGCTAAAGACAAGGCGTTGATGAAGGGTTTGAATGTTTATGCGGGCGGGGTTTGTTATGAACCTGTGGCGCGCGATTTACATATGGAATACAAACCGTATAAGCACTAAAGTTCGCGGGCCAGTTGAAACAAAGGAAATTTATGAAAACAGCAATTTTTTTTAGTTTATTAATTTTTACAACACAAACATTTGCTGCCCTTCCAATTTTTGGTACGTGGTACAACGTATACTCAAGCTCAGGTGATTCCTTTTTACCTGAATCATTAACTCAAATAGGTGAAGATGGGACCATAAAGTGGGAGGTCTTATTCCCTAATTCAATACAAAAGCAAGTCGTCGTTTTCAAAGCAGTTATCACAGCTGACTCAGTACAAACTATCTCTATTGTATCTCAAACAAATTGTTCAAACGCCAGCATGCAAGTCGATCCAACTGCCAGAGCTTATACTGTAAGTGGTGATGTTCTAAAGTTCGCGGGTTTCGCTGACAGGCGGCGTGCGACAGCTGAACAGATTCAAAAGTTTGCAACGTTACAAGAAGGTTGTAGATGAACACTTCAAAGCGGGATTAACTATGAAAAAGATTTTACTATTTTTACCACTGGTTTTAAGTTCTTGCGTCACTGTTCATAATATTTCTAACTCTTCTTTTGAAAGTAAAGTAACAGATCAAAATACTGAACTAATTGTAGCTAAAGCATCTGGAGCAGGATTTTTACATCTGACCGAGCCAGGGCTTCATATTATTGATCAATTACGTTCTAAATGTAAGAATGGAATTGTTCACGGCATCGAAACAAAACTATCCTCTAGAGAGTTAATTATTATCCAATTTTACGATCTAGAGGCTGTGTGGGACATTGTACTAAGTGATCAAAGAGTCTTGCCCATAACTTGATAGAGTTTACCAGGAGCTACTTCAAAATTATTGCTAAGTTGAATCCATCCATTTCTTAAATACATTTCCGAAGCTTTGGTTGTTGTTTGATGAGTAAGTAAAATGGCTGTTTTTGCATTTACTTGTGCAAAAAGTTCTTTTGTTAAATCTCGACCCAGTCCAACTCCTTGAACTGACGGTATTACTGCAAGATCAACAAATTCAAAACAATCGGAAAGCCAGTGTGCACTTAGCTCACCTAAACGTGCAGACAGTTTCATATTCCAAGAGTCACCGGAAATACTTTTCCAGCCATAGGCAAAACCAACAAGTTTTTTTGCTTCGTCTTCAGCTCCTACAAATAAAAAACCATTCTTTTTTGTTCTTGTTTCCCAAGACGTTGAAAACGACTCAATCTGGCTAGCGGGTTCATTGTAGGGAGCTAAAGAATAGACAGACTTATAAACCTCAACGACGGAGAATTTGGCGCTTACTAAATTTTTTTGATCGAATGTTTTAATAATGTATCGCACAGTTGATAAAGTATGCGGGTGCAGTTTATCTGTCCATCAAAGATTAAAATTTTAAAATGAAAGATCTCACATTCGTTTTGATGATTTCTTTTAATGATGACTTATATTCAGAAGGCTATTAAAGCTACCACCATGAAAATCGCCACATTTAATTTAGCTGTTTCAAAACGATTAAAAGAGCTTCAATTTGATGAAGATGGAGAGGTATTGTCTAGTGAGCTTCTTTTCACTGAAGAAATTATTTTGCCTATTCTTGATGTGAATGACGTCAAATCACGTGAATCAAATAACGGCATGACACTCGATAAAAAGATTAAGTTAGATGGTGAAGAATTTTTATTAAATATCTTTGCTTTATATTGGATAGAGCGGGCCTATGAAACTAGTGGAGATGGAAGAGCCTTTCGCTTTGAATATCAACTAAAGAGAGGGGATGGGGAAATACAGAGCTATTATTTTAGGTGTTTAGAGGGGCAACATTTTTTCTTTTCTTTCTCCTCTGAGTCTTCATATTTTAAACAAGCTAACCCGACCAAGAGTTACTTAGAGTTTGGTTTAGAGTTGCGAGAGTAGTTAATGAAATTAAGTCTCAAAATAAAAATTCCCCCAATCCTCTGTTCGTAAAATCCGTTTTTTTTGTTTTTTAAAGTTAATTAAGACAGCAGGATGTGGATGTTTATACCGCCTCCACCGAGCCGATGAAATCGCCCAGTGCAAATCGGGAAGATTCCGAATCAATAATTCAGAACTCGAAGTTTTGCTGCCATGATGGCCGATAATGAGTCCTTTGATTTTTCGACCTTGAAGACGATTCGCCCAAATGACTTCTTCTTCAATTCTTGAATCTCCTGGGATAAGCCATTCGCCGACAATAAAAACTTTTGATTTTGCGTTACTTATTTCGGGTAACCAAGTTTCTTCATCGGCATAAGGAAAAATTTTTTTAATAAATAGGTTTTGCGCCAAAGCATAAGCGCAGGGCTTGAAATGAAAAAGCAACTGGGTTTTAAATGCAGATACTGATGATCCCAGGGGATCTTCACGTCGACAAACACGAGGCCACCTTGCAAGATATCTTAACGCTGACATGTGATCTAAATCCCAATGAGAAATAAATATTTCATTTTTTTTGGAACGGCAGCGCGCTTTAATCTTAGCTAAGGGAAAACGTTCTCCCCCTAAATCGAAATGATAACAAGTCGTCAAAGTATTCAGAGTTGCCCATTGTCCCTGACCCACATTCCAAACAATGAATGAATCATGAAAGTGATTGAGTTCTTTAATCTGAGTGGGCGAAAGTAAAATCCACAGGGTAATTAAAATAAACATGTAAGCCCCTTGATCAGTGCGCTTCTTGCCAATATGAAACTTGATACCAGTGCAGTAATAAATGCTGAATGAAGAGATAAATCCAAAAAAATTCCAGCTGCGTTCCTTGACTTATCGATTGTGGAAAAATCACAGCGGTGTGTTGCAAGCTCCATTCAAAAAGCCAGGTTAATTGATCAAAGAGGGAAGTCAGGAAAGGAAAAAGGATAACCAAGGCACTTAGCGGAAAGAGAACAAACACGATGAATGGGCCAAAAATAATATTCGATAAAATCCCCAGCGGGTGGCCATTGCCAAAAGTCCACAACCAAGGAAGTAAAATCACCGAAATCAGAATTTGCGAGTAAAATATTTTTTTAAAACCCGTGAAACGAAAAAAAGCCACTGAACAGATATTAAGAGCAAGTGCCGCATTCCAACTGAGCAAAAATGAAGCTGATCTGCAATATTGCGGAAAAATACTTAAAAGAAGAAATCCACAAAGCAATTGCAACTGATCATCCCGCAAATGCAGACTCGATTTTTTTGCACATCTCGTTAAAATCATTTGAGATAAGGAACGAGTTCCTGGGGGTTGAAATCCAGTGAAGAAGTTATAAAAGATGAGGCACGGGATACGAAGGACCTGAGGAAGCCCAACTTTAACAAAAAATTTTTCTAGAAATAAAAAATGTCCACCACTAACGATAAATAAATGAATCAGAGCATGTTGACGAAGATTGTGCGACAATTGCCCCGAAAAAAGAGGTGACCCACAGAGTAAGGTTCGGTGGACATCCTTATGCGTAAGTAGGTGTGGACTCAAATTTTCGCAGTATTTTTGAAATGGCATAGCAAAATCTGCTGTAAATTTATACAAGTTTAGCGAATCGTGGCTTAACCATGCAGCCAACATAATAAAAAAAATGATCATTTTCATACGCTTAGCAATTTTTGAACTAGACCTGTTTCTAAAATAAAATGAAAATAAGAATCGAATGGTACGGTGATCGCGTTTTAAGATCTGTAATTTTATAATTTTATGACCTAAGGAGGTATTAAATTAAATCAGTTATTTCATGCTCTTACGCGATGTATATTTATTCAGCAAAGGGGTCAAAGCCTTGATTTTTAATAAGTCTAAGGTCGAGATTGGGGACATCTTAACAATTTGTGTGGAAAACTCGTGCTTGTTGCAACACCTCAGCCCGTGTCATAATCTTGGTATATCCAAGGAGTGGAAAAATGAAGCAAAATTTTGGTTTAATTGCTCTATTTTCAATCGTTATTTCGAGCCTCTTAATTACATCAAATTCTTTGGCATTAAAAAATTCCAATGATCCTTTGTCCAAAGAAGAGCTCATGAAAGAGTTGATGGGATCAGCCAAAGGAAAAGATGATATTACACTTTATTCTGAAATTGTTGCTTTTTATCAATCCAATGATCAGCGACGACTAAGGCATCGATTGCAATCCTTGATGACCCAATATCCACGAAGTAATTTTATTGATAATGCTCTTTATTTAGCCGGTCGACAAAGCATGGAAAATCGGAATTATCCAGAGGCCATTAAATATTTTCAAAAGGTAATCACTCAATACCCACAAAGCAATCGAGTTGTTTCTGCAAAATTTGCTAAAGCAATGACTTATAAAAAAATGAATTTGAGTACGCAATCGAAGGGCGTTTTAAAGGAAATTAAACAAAAATTTCCCGGCAGTCCCGAATCTTATCGGGCTGAAAGTGAAATGAAGCTGGCTAGGTAATTTCTTGTGAACAAAACTTTTTTTCTAAAAACACTTTTCATTCTTTTTTGTTTGAATCTCTTGAGTTTGGTTGCGTGGGCTCAGGATGATGAATTTAATATGGGTGATCAACCGACAAATACGACACCCAAAGACGACCTGAATTTGCCCGAGGACTTAGCCCCCTCAACTTCAACTCCAGCAGCACCAGATACGCCAGAACCGACCTTAGAAGCCTCACCAGCGCCAGCTATTGAACAGATTCCGGCGCCAGAAGTGAAGCCGCCACCGACAGAAATCGCAATTCCTCGAGAACTGCCAGGAAAAAGTGTTCCTCAAGCGACCAGTCCCACAGCTATTGGCGACACCAGCGATCCCGATTTAAGAACGGAAGAAAGCTTTCACAGAATATATAAAAAGTATAATGAGCAACCTACTAATATTGAGCAGTGGGAAAAGATTATTGGAAATCGAACCAGCGAATCCTATGTTATTCAGAAGAATGATACCTTGTGGGATTTATCGAAAACGCTTTTTGCAGAGCCCAATTATTGGCCCAAGATTTGGTCTTTGAATAAAGACAATGTTTTTAATCCCCATCAAATCAATCCTGAACTCAATTTAAGATTTTATCCTGGAACGAAATCTCAGCCGCCGACTTTGGGGGTCACTGAAAAACCTATTCCGGAAAAGGTGGAAGAGCCCCCGCTTATTTCTAAAGCCGATGCTGAATCAGCAGATATGAAAGTGCCGGATGAGGGTGATCTTGCGACTCCGAGGTCTCGAGTTCGAATTCCAGTGCTTAGGCATCTCCCGCCAAGTTTTCCTGCATATTCTGTTGTGGGCATTGATAAACCTAAATTAATTGTGGATTTGAAACCAAAATTATTACCCAGTCCACTGGTTACTTTACCTTATTATATTTCCGATAAAGATCTGGGCGAGGTCGGAGTGATCAAAGAAACCGAAATTGGTTCAAGTGCTGCATTTGAATTTCAATATGTCTTTATACAAGTCGAGAATCCTTCGCAAAAAATATACACAGTTATAAAAGAAAATAGCCGGATTTCACTCGGTCTTTTAAGTTCAGCAACCTATTTTGAGGTGCAAGGGGAAGTTGAGCTACTTAATAAAGTCGAAGAGAGTTCAAACCTCTATCGTGCTATCGTAAAAAAGGCTCTGCTCAGGGTCGAAGTGGGCTCAAAACTGGTTGTGGGATCAATGCAGAAAATTGACGTTTCGGAAGGTCCTGAAAAACAGGCTTCGGCTTCAAAAATTATTGGTGGCCAATTTGGTTCGTCGACTTTGATGTATGCGGCAAACACTTTCGTATTTTTAGATCAAGGATCTGCTCAGGGGTATAAAGAAGGCGACATTTTGCCGGTTTATGCAACCTACAGAAACAGAAATGAAAAATCGAATGCCAATATAAACGAACGTCGAATCGGTTCTGTAAAAATTGTCAAAGTGGCGGATTCCGTTTCAACGGGCTACATCTTGAACACACTCGAAGATGTTCAAAAAGGTGATATTGTTGGGGCCTTGCCGTCCGGTGGGTCTTCACCTGAGGTTTCTACTGTGGTTGGCGATGAAGAGTTGAGCGTGGATGATGCCCCAGCAAAAACCGATGAGCCAGAGCCCACTCTTGACGACATGCCGCAGATCGAAAGTTCTGAAGAAGCCGAGGATGAAATCAGGCTTTAGACGCCCTCCGAATTTTTTTTATTTTTTCTAAGTTCAGGTCATTTGCTTTTTTGGAATTTATTTTGCTGTCAGCAAAGTGATGGATTCACATATCGCTTTGATTCGCTTATTAGAAAAAATTAAAACTAATTCATTTATGCAGATGGATTTAATCTGTAGTTTGCTTGAGACCAATCAATTCGAGACTTGGAGTCAAATTGAAGAAGTTTTTTTTACTCAAGGTTTTTTTGATCATGCAAACAAAGACAATCTGCGAATTCAGTGGATTCGTGAAATTGAAAAAGTGAGCGCTGACAAAGATTCCGGTATTAATTTTGTTTGTTGGGGAGACACGAATTATCCAGTGGCTTTTCAAAAGTTAATAAATCCACCACTCTTATTTTCATATATCGGAAAAAACTGTTGGCAAAATAATCCGTGCTTTTCAGTGGTTGGGAGTCGTGAGCCCCATTCCTACACCTCGGCTTGGATGAAAACGGAACTCCGATCTTTTATAAAAGAATCCAACCTTACCGTTGTCAGCGGTGGAGCGCGCGGGGTTGATTTTATGGCTCATTCCTTATGTCTTGATCTGGGGAAACCAACGCTTGTGATGTTACCTTCTGGCTTAAAACAAATTTATCCTCCTCCTTTAAAAAACTATTTAAAAGCAATCGTAGATGCCGGAGGCTGTGTACTCAGTGAATATGATTCGAACTTAGAGGTGCGAAAGCATTTATTCCAACACCGCAATCGCCTGATTGCCGCTATGAATCATGCCCTGCTAATAGGCGAAGCTAAGCTTCAGAGCGGAACAATGATGACAGCACACCTAGCGCTAGAGATTGGTCGCCCAGTTTGGGTTGTGCCCGGACACCCTTTAATGAGTTCATTTGCAGGGAGTTTAGAGCTCATCATGTACGGCGCACAAATAGTCAGAAATGCCGAAGATTTAAAGTTGTTTTTTGAATGTGAGCTTTATACTAATCCACTTTTTAATCCACAAAATTGACCGATTAATTAAAAAGTGAAAAATAATGAAAAAAGTCTTTGAAAAAAAAATCCTCTTCGACTTACCATTAAAGTAATGGGAGGGGCGATGTGGTCAGGGATGACCATGGTGGTATGGATGCTACTGCATCGCTCACTTTTTGTTTCCAAAAAAATCCAAATTTCATTTAGAATTTTTCTTAAGTAAATAAGCGCAGACTGCGCCGAATATAGCATTTGGAGTCCAAATTGCTAAAGCGGGAGCCATTTGTCCATTGCGAGCCATTCCCTCGAGAACAATGTACATGATCCAATAAACAATAATTACCCCAAGGCACAGAATGATCCCGCCGGCCTTTTGCTGGCGCCGATTGGTTTGGATCCCCAAAGCCACTCCCATCAAGGCAAAAACGAAACACAAGCTAGAAATAGCCCATCGTTTATGAAACTCGGTCTCGTAAGTACGTCGATCAATTTCACTTATTTTTGTATCCATAATCAGTGCTCTTAAATCCTGCAAGGTCATGCTTTGCGGAGATTTTTCTTTAACCTCAAGTTTAATCGGATCAATCAATTGCAAATCGTAAGTTTCGAATCGGATCTTAGTATGAGTTTTCGCTTTTCGATGGATGTCTCCATTCATTAATCTCAGAAGGGTGCTATGGCCGGGATTTTTTGCATCCGGTATGACCAGTCCTTCCTTAGCAATAATCGTCAATGGATTTTCTGTATCCCTCTCGTTGTAAATAAAAACATCTTTAAGAATACCTTTATCCGAGTCGACTTCGTTCGCATAGACAACCATATCAAAAAAGCCTTCAGAAAATGTTCCAGATTTGATGGTGGCAGCTGCTTTTGAATTTCCCAAACGGGTGTAAAGCAACTCAAACTGACGATTTCCCCATGGAGCAATTTGAAAAGATGTTTGTGCTGAAATCAGAGCAACGATGAGACTTAAGATGACTGCGGGGGCTGCAAGCGTCGACATTGAAAGACCTGAAGCCTTGAGCGCAACAATTTCTGAATCTTGACTGAGGCGCGAGTAAGTTAAAATGACAGCAAAGAGCAAGCTCATAGGAAATAAAACTGGCAGTAAGGAGATGCAAATGAACCCGATGATTTGAGCAATTGTCTGAAGGTCTACCCCATGAACCAAGGCAAATTCGGTGAGGCGCAGAACTTGGAACATAAGGATAATAAGAATAAAAACGATTAAACCCAGGATAAAACTGGGGAGGGTTTCAAAGAATATGTACTGAATGGCTTTTTTTCCGCGGATCATGTCTTATTTTCTTTGGTCTTACCGAGTTATGTCTAGACCTTTTCATCATGAGTTTGACCCAAGGCCAGTGATCTTCAAAAATAAAGGGATGAATAAAATTCTTTTGGTCTACGACGATTATGCAGAGCTTACCACGGTCGAGTTTTCACTCAAAAAAGTGGGTTTCGATGTTATTGCGGTAAGCAGTGAATTTTCCATCCAAGAAAAGTTGCTTTCATTTAATCCTGAAATTGTTATCGCCTATGGGCGAGGTCCAAAGGTAACGACGGTGGGGGTTGGAAAAAGATTGAAAGAGATGAGTCGGTGGAATGGCAAAGCGCTTCTGATCTTTCCCTCGGGAGTGAAGCCCAATCCTGAAGATTTAATTCGAGTTCGGATGGATTTGTTGCTTGAGGCTCCAGTGCCAACAGTTCGTCTGATTCAAATTCTTGCTAAAATGACAAATCAAGATGATCAGGTGTTAGTTGAAAAACTAATTAAGGCTGCTGCCGCCGAATCGACTGAGGCAGCCACAATCACTCAGAAGGGCAAAGCTAAAGAAGACGATAAAATTTTTGTTGAAGGAAAAATTAATACATCGGACAAGGGACAACTTGTTCCAAACAGTTTCAGTAAAGAAATTGTTAATCGAGTGGGGAATACTTCTTCTTTTGATGTGAATCCTGACGTTGAGAGTATTGGTTCGGATCCGGAAAATGAAAAATTGGAAACACCTAATTTTAGTTCAATTGATGTGGACGAAAAAAAGAGTCAATTTATGTTGAATCCAGAAGTTAATACTCCTTCTGATCCATCCAATTTTAACACCAACAGAGAGACGACTTCCGAAAATGATGGGTTTTCGATTGCTCAAATGCCGCAAAGACCGACAGATTCATTTCAACAAGCGAAGAATGGGCCTAATCCCCAGCAACAAGTGAATGAAGCTCGCAACAGTTTGCCGGCACGTACCAAAAAATACCATGAATTTACCAAGAAACTAAGTTTAAATCCAAAATCCAGTTTACAGCGATCTGAGGTTCGAAAAGAACAACGAGCGATGAGTGTAGACTGGGATAAAAGTGAACATGAAGAGCAAGATGAGTTGCGAAGAAAGTTTATAAAAGGACTATTTAAGAAATGATTTGATAGGTAAATAAATTAGGTCTAAATTGAGCTTGTTTCGAGGAGGTTCTTCATGGGCACTATGGCAGTAACAGACACATCTTTTGATTCTGAGGTGTTGAAATCAAATACACCCGTCTTGGTTGATTTTTGGGCAGAATGGTGTGGTCCTTGCCGTTCATTGGCCCCAAAATTAGAAGAAGTAGCGCAAGAGCTTGGTGACAAAGTAAAAATCGTAAAAGTGAATGTTGATGAAAATCAAATGACTCCTCAAAAATATGGAGTGCGTGGAATTCCAGCCATGTTATTGTTCAAGTCGGGGTCGGAAGTAGGGCAGCTTGTGGGCAATCACGCTAAGGATGCGATCTTGGATTTTTTAAATAAAAATATTTGAATTGATTGGGGGAGCTGGGACGGGGTTACCCTCTATAAATCGTAAGATTAAAAAATAGCCCTCAAAGATAAGGGCTATTTAATTTTACTTCATTAAAATTTTTTCATAAGCTGAATGGTTTTAAATGTAGTGTCCAGATCATTTTTCACATCAACCAGTTCTTTTCTCAGTAACTTTTGAGATCGCTGGCTCAAGTTATGAAACACCACTTCATTAGATGAGAGTCGATGAGCTCTTTCCAATTCTATCTCAGTCATTGAAGAATCATCGTACCTATTTTCTATTGCTTTTAATTGAAACTCGAGCTCCGATATTTTCAGTCGCGTTCCAAAGAGCCGTTTATAACTGTCAGCAGTTTCACAATATCCTTGTGTAGCAAGAATAAGTCTATTGATGGCACGGTTAAATATCCATTCTTCTTGCTCAGATAATGTTACGGTTTGATGATAGATTGCATTGTAATATAATTTTGTCATCTTAGAACAAACTGCTAATTCTGTAGTTTTGTTAGAACTAATATCTAGCAAAAGCTGGTCAAACTCTTTCACAGCACGTTTTAGATCTTCACTTGCCATTTGAATATTGGTATTGGCATAAATTGAATCTGCACCAAGTCCTTCAGTACCAGCAATAATCTTCTGAATCGCCACAGCCTCAATTTCATTTCCACCAAGAAGATGAGTCAATTCATGAAAAAACAAACCTCTTAACATTCTTTTCAAATGATTATAGCTCTCACTGCTGACGTCATATTTTCCAATCTCAGACAATGAAAAACAAATATTGTTTGGTAAAGTAGCGCTTGAAGTTCGATGTTGTAAGATCCCGTCTTCAACAACACTACAAGGTTCATTTTTAAGAATGTTAATATTCACTGAATCAATAAGTTTTCTTGTCTTGATTGGATCAGAGAGTAATTTTGCTCTCGCTGTCATGAATGGATCTGTTGCACAAGTACGAGGATCGCAGCTATACCAATTTCTTAATTGATTTAGCTCAACTCGTGCCATTGGTCTTATTTCTAAAAGTATCTTTTCAGCTTCTGGTAGATAGGGCTTGTGATTAGGCTTGGCTGGAATTAGGTTTCCGCCGCCAGTGCCAACTCCGCCGTCTGCCCAAGATTGAGACACATGGCCTAAAAAAGACAGTGCGACAATAGCTAAAATTCCTTTAATTCGATTATACTTTCTCATGTGATTTCCTTTGTTTGGTTGTTGCAATTTCAAACCCAATATAATGCATCGCGGCACATACAGCTATAGTATTTTAGTCTAAAGATAATGGAAAAAATGACCGATAGTCATGTATGCATAACATACTAAATATATTTGAATTTTCTGAATATCGTGTTTATCTAAATGTGTGGTTAGCTGCCGCAAAAGCGCAAAGAACTTTTAATCTCACTCGCCTTGCTGAGATTGCAAATATTCACCCGACATTTCTATCGCATATTTTATTGGGCACTAAACATTTGAGTCTTGAACAGGCAACACTCATTAGTGGTCATCTCGGTCACACTAAGCTTGAACAAGACTATTTTTTTGTTTTAATTAATCTTGATCGCGCCGGTAATCAACCTCTTAAAAAATATTGGCTAGAAAAAAAATCTCAAATTGAATTTCAAAAGAACAAACTCAGTCAACGCTTTGACAAACATCGTGAACTCACTCAAGAACAACGTGCCGAATTTTATTCTAGCTGGATTTATGTCGCTGTATGGGTGAGCTCTTCCATTGAAAAAAAACAATCTTTAGCACAAGTAGCAGAGCGATTTAAAATAACCCGCGAACATGCCGAGGCAATTCTTCTATTTTTAACAGAAGTGGGTTTATGCATTGAAAGTGATGGATATTATTCAATGAATGAGACCCATGTCCATATTCCTAACGAATCTTTTTTCGTTACTAAACACCATATAAATTGGCGAATGAAAGCAATCCAGAAAATGGATACACGCACTACTAATGAGTTGTTTTTTACTGCGCCCATGTCTGTGGCAAAAAAAGATTTTTCAATCATCCGTGAAAAGATAACCAAAATAATTAAAGAAATTGTAGATACAGCAAAAGACTCTGAAGCAGAGGAAGTCGTATGTCTTAATATTGATCTTTTTACTAGCTAATGCTGCTTTTTCCTATTGGCCGACTTTAATTTTCACTTTGTAATTAGCTTTTGATTTACAAGTTGTCTCACCACCACTGGCTGCACACATCATAGAGCCACAGTTTGAAGAGATGACTTGATTTCCTTGATTATTTTCTTTCAATTCTTTTTTCCAATCAGCGCAGGATTTTTTCCAATTGGTTCGGGCTTGGGCAAGTAAGGGTGCGGGGTCAGCTGTGATTTCCTCATCACCTTGAGTGATTTCATATTGAGGTGCTAGTTTTATCGCAGGTTCTTTTCTGATAACGATAGCCCCGCCAGACTCTTTAGAAGTGGAATCTTTGATCTCGATATCTTTAATCTGCATATCCACGGTTTCAGCGATGGCAGAAAGTGAAATTAACAATCCCAATGTAAGAAATAATTTTGACAGCATTTTATCCTCCAGTAAGTTGTTTAAAATAAATATCTTCGAAAGGCTACGCTCGACACCAGACCTAAACCGGCCATTGTGGTCAGCATGCTAGAGCCCCCATAACTCAATAAGGGTAGGGGCACGCCGACAATGGGTAATAAGCCGATGACCATGCCGACATTGATGAACATATGCCAAAAAACATAGCAGAGCACACCAACGCATATTAAGGATCCAAACTTATCTCGCGCATTCAAAGCAATTCGGATAATGAAATAAAAAAGCGAACAAAACAGACCCATGGTTAGTAAACTGCCGACAAAACCATGTTCTTCGCTTAACACGCTGTAAATAAAATCAGTGTGACGTTCGGGCAAAAACTCGAGCTGGGACTGAGTTCCTTTGCGAAAACCTTTGCCAAAAAATTGGCCGCTGCCAACGGCAATTCGTGATTGAATGGAATTGTAGCCTGTTCCTCGGGGATCGTTTGCTGGGGCCAAAAAAGTAAGAATTCGATCTTTTTGATAAGGCCGCAGTCCATAATTCCAGGCTCCCCAAATTCCGAACATTCCGACAATGAGTGCGCCAATGATGATACGTTTTTTTACTCGAGTAAAAAGAATGATCGATCCACCAATGGCCCCCAACATCAGAGCTGTTCCCAAATCGGGTTGTTCGACAATCAGGCTAAATGGAATAACCAAAATAAGTAGTGGAAACAACAGCTCGCGAAAACCCATGCCTGTATGAATGGTATTTCGATTAGCAAGAATTTTAGATAATAAAATAATCAGAGCAAGCTTCATTGTTTCCGAAGGCTGATAACGAAAAAAACCAAAATCAATCCAGCGCTGGGCACCCAGAGCAACTTTACCAAAGAAGGTGACATAAACAATTGCCATAAAATTAACAAAATAAATGATATAGGCCAGCCGGCTTACGACGACGTAATCAAAAACCGTCACTGCAAAGAAAATACTCCAGCCAGCAAGGAGCCAGACAATTTGACTCATAAACAAAGATTCTACGTCTCTTGAATTGGGACCATGGGTTGCGCTGTAGAGATTAATGAGTCCAATAAAATTCAGACAGAAAATAATTAGAATCAGGCTCCAGTCGATTCGGCGGTAAAGGGTTCTTTCTTCGAGATGTAATGATAAATCCATTTTTTTCCTTAAATCCTATTCGCTTTCGCTCTCGGCTTCTTGCGGTGGTGGAGGTGCGACGGCCTGTTGAATTTTTTTATTTTTCAAAGCTTCGGCAACAATCTCTGGATGATATTTACGGTGATAGGCTTCAATCACGTCGCGAACCAAAGGGGCTGCGCCGCCCGCTCCGCTGCAGCTGTGTTCGGCCAAAACAGCTACGGTAATTTCTGGTTTTTCAGGAGGTGAAAAGGCCACGAACCAGCCATGATGTCTCATATGCACGGGTCGAGTCATGCATTTGACGTGAATTTGATCGGCAGAGAATCCCATCACCTGAGTGGTGCCGGTTTTACCGGCCATTTGAAAACCAGGAATTTTCCAAGCACGTGCCGTACCATGTTCGCCATTAGCAACTCGGCGAAGTCCTTCTTTGACGACCTGAAATGTCTTTTGATCGATTTGCACTCCATTTTTTTGTTTCTCAGTAAGATCACGCAAAACAAGGGGGGAATTTTCTCGAAGAACTTTTCCATCTTGATTAATCACTCTTTGCACAACAAAAGGTTTATAAACTTTACCTTCCATTCCAATGGTATTGTAGGCCACGGCCATTTGCAAAGGAGTGACGTTGACAAAACCTTGCCCAATGGCAGTGCTTAAGTTTTCACCGCCTTGCCATTCTTCGCCTAGGGTGGCTTTTTTCCAAGCTGAATTAGGTAAATTTCCAGCAACTTCTCGTTCAATTTCAATTCCGGTTTTGCTGCCCAATCCCAGTGTGGAAATATAGTCATACATGCGATCCACGCCCAGAGCGATTCCCATCTTGTAAAAAAAGACGTTGGAACTTCTTTCCAGGGCCTGAAGCACTGTGATGTTTCCGTAATTTCCTTTTTGATGATCATGATAAGGGCGTTTCCCAAAATAAAAAACTCCGGGGGCATTGACCAAAGTAGAAGGCCCAATCACTTTTTCTTGCAATGCTGAAAGCGCAACAAAAGGTTTAAAAGTTGAACCCGGTGAGTTGTGATCTTGAATAATTTTATTTCTAAGAGGTTTGAAAGGATCGTTCAGCAGTTGACTCCAGTACTGCGTAGTCGGTCCCACCGAAAAAGCATTTGGATCAAAGCTTGGTGAGCTCACCCATGCTAAAATTTGTCCATCCGATTTCATAGCAACAAGAGCTCCGACTCTTTGCCATGTAACCATGGATTTAAAGGCGGCCTCTTGGATGTCACGGTCGATGGTCAAAATCGTATTGTTGCCGTGAACTGCTTCTTGATCCTTGATTTTTTCCCCGTAGACATTCGGCGAAGTAGAGACAGTGTCCCGGCCATGGGCATCGACTTGGATAAAGCTAATTCCATCTGTGCCTCGAATATCCCTCTCTAAAGACTCTTCTAAACCGCTTTTACCAATGATATCACCTTGCTCAAATTTTAAATGTCCTTTGTAAAGCTCATTGAGTAAAGGCAACTGACGTTTTGAAATTTCACTCACATAGCCAAAGATTTGTGCGCCATTTTCTTTCAACGGATAATGGCGCACAATAGATTCACGGATTTCCAAACCGGGAGTTTCCAGACGAATTCTTTTTAAACGAAAGACTTCTTCCCGGGTCAAATTTTCTTTAATTCTTACCTGCGCAAAGGGGCCGTTGATCCGTCGACTGCGTTGAACTTTTTGAATTACTTTATCTGGTTCAGTATTCAAAATAGGCGCTACTGCATCAGCTAGTTCATTGAGATCTTCAATGTATTGCGGTGAAAGAATGGCTTCGAAGCCGGGCAAATTCTCGACAAGGACTCGGCCTTCACGATCCAACATCAAGCCGCGAGGTGCAGGAATTTTATTTTGTTTGATCCTATTTTTTTCCGAGAACTCGCGCAGTTCGCTTCCTTGAATAATTTGCAGATACCAAAGACGAAGAGCAAAAGTAAAAAAAGTTATTCCGACAAGGGCGTAAAAATATTTGTAGCGTCCCCAAAACTCCTTGGCCTCATCTGGATTATTGACGTATTCACTCACAGCTCAATTCCTTCCAGTTCCGGACCGGAAACACGAAACCAAAAGTCTAATTTTTTAAGGACGCTGTACATCCAAAACGAGAACAGGGGAGTGATAAGAATTTGCACCACGCGATCGAAAAAAAGTAAGCCAGTGGAATTGGCTTCAAAAAGATGAGAACTTAAATAAAAAATAATTTGATAGGCAGATAAGCCAATAAAACACATGAAGGCGTAGTACATTGAACCCTGCCAATAAATTCGCATCCGAATAAAATGAATGGACCAAAATAGAAGAAACAAGGTGAGTAATAACAATCCCAATGGCATCGCCGTGAATGTCGAAACGATCAGTCCAACACAATAAATGTGGGCAAGGGCTATATAAGTCGGACGCTCAATAGTTAAATACACCACAAGATTAATCCAAAGAAGTGGAGCAATAACCCAACTGAAAAACTGACTCCATAAAGTGGTCTGCGCTCCACATAGCAAGTAAGTGAAAAGAAGCAAACTTCCCAGCGACAGGATTCGCATGACTAATTTGTTCCCTTCATTGTGTAACGTTCGGTCATGTCTTCGTTGGCGGCGTTGTTAATAACAAAAACTTCTTCCACCCGATAGGGATCAACGATGGGCTTAAGATCAATTTTCAAAGAGACACTGTAGTTCTTTTTTTCGGTCGATTCGACGATAGCAATTGGAAATCCTTTTGGGAAAATATTATCTAATCCGCCGGTGACAACAAGATCCCCCGGCTTCACATCCTCGGATCTTTCGACGTATTTTAAAACACAACCTCCGGAAGAGCTCCCTTCCACAATCCCTCGCGCCCGAGTTCTTTGAATGAGCGCATCGACGACAGCATAACGATCATTGATCAGCATCACGCTAGAGGTCAGAGTTTCAGGACGAAAAATATATCCAAGAGCACCTTGGGTTGTCATGACAGCCATTCCCGATTTCAAGCCATGCTTGAGGCCCTTGTTGATCGTTATCGTCCGATGATCAGCCACAAGATCGCGACCAATCACTTGTGCGGAAATCAAATCTATTTTTGTTGATGCTTTGAAATCCAAAAGAGATTTCAAACGAGTATTTTCGATTTGAAATTCATTTAAAGCTAAAAGACGAGTCATCATTTCTTCATTTTTGTTTTTAAGAAGTTGGTTTTCCTTTTTAATGTTGATGAGGTTCAGGTACATCCCAGTTGTCGATTTAACTCCGGTGCTAAAATCATAAAAGCCTTCTTGGATCAAGCTTGTGAGCCAAGAAAAAGGCTTCGAAAACCAGAAGGTTTCAAATTGTTTTTGCTCCATGTTAATGGTCACAAGGGGAAGTGAAAAGAGAATGATAAAGGTGATTGCTTTTTTGAGATTAAAGTTAAAAAAATTCAAAACCCCTCCTGACGAACAGGCTAGCAAAAAAGCGCTGACGTTTCCAACAGTTTATCCTTGAAAAATTAGGAAATTTGGAATGTTATTGATTTTTCTAAAAAGGGGTTTTCATGAGCTTTTCTATTGCCGAAAAATTACGTCGACGAATTTCAGCGCGAAATATCACTTCTATTCTCGTTTTTGGCGCCATATTGATGGTATTCGTGTTTTTCGGTCTTCCTGGGAAAATGGGAATGGACGTGGGTTCGGTGGCAAGGGTCAATGAAACCTTTATTTCTTTAGCTGATTTTCAAAAAGAAGAGCAGCGAGTTCAAAAAATGCAAGAATACTACGCACAAATGTTGGGGCAGCCCGCGCCATCTAGCCCAGAGCGTCAGCGAGATATTCGCCGCCAAGCCGTGCAAAGCCTTGTAAATATGGAATTGATGTCCCAAGCCGGACAGTCGCAAGGAATCAAGGCGACCAATACCGAAATCGTTGATCAGATTCGTCAAATCCCCGAATTCCAACAAAATGGACATTTCCAAAGTGACCTTTATTTTCGCTTGCTGGAAGCCAATCGTTTGAGTCCCTCCGAATTTGAAAAAAGTGTCAGAAAACAAATTGAACAAACGCGCACACAGAAAATTTTTGAAATTGCTGCGGCACCAACTCAGTTGGAGTTGGAACAACAAAAAGCATTGAAAGAAATCAAACTGAACGTGGCTTTTGTAAAGTTGAATACCGATAGTGCAAATAAAGTTTCACCGGCAATGGAATCTGAAGCCAAAAAATCTTTGCAGAATCCAGAATTTGCAAAGCGGGTCGAGGATGAATACAAAGCTAATTTGCAAGAGTACACTAAGAGAGAACAAGTTAAAGCTCAGCATATACTCATTGGATTTAAAGCCGGCGACGCGGGCTCTGAAAAAAGTGCATTAGCTAAAATTCAAGAAATCAAAACTCGCGCAAGCAAGGAAGATTTTGGGAAATTAGCCGCAGAGCTTAGTGAGGATCCTGGATCAAAAGTTAAAAAAGGTGATCTGGGTTTTTTCACTCGAGGAAAAATGGTGCCCGAGTTCGAGGAGGTCGCCTTTTCTGCGCCCATCGGAGTTATTTCAGAACCGGTGAAAAGTCCATTTGGATATCATTTAATTAAAGTGAATGAAAAAATATCTTCGAAATTTGAAGATCAGAGACTTCCTTTAGCCGCACAAATTTTGGCGCGTGATGCTCTGGATAAAAAATTAAAAACCCTGGAAGATTTATTGGCCCAGGGAAATGAAACTTCGCTAAATGCCGAGCTTAAAAATCTTGGTTTAAATTGGCAAGATACGGGGTATTTTGAGCTTGGTACAGAGTCCATTCCAAAATTAGAAGGCGAAAACTTATCCTCTGCAGTGTTCCAGTTGAGCCCTAAAAATCCAATTTCAAAACAAATTGTCAGATCAGCCGGGGAAAAATACATTTTAAAACTTAAGGATACAAAAAAAGAATCTGTTGCCAGCAAGGACAGTGGCAAAGATGAATTGAAGCAGCGTCGAGCGATGCAATTGCTTGAATCCTGGGTAGAAAGTTATCGTAAGACGGCGACCATAGAAATTAACAATCAACTGATATCACGGTAGATGGCCGAACTGCAGTTTTGTCGTCGAATTTTGATTGAGTTGCTCTTTTCTAAGAAAAACTCAGATGATCATGTTAAAGATTTTTGTCAATTTGCAGTAGGCATTCACGGCCCGGTTGATCAGGAATCCGGAATGATTATCAATTTGGTCGATGTCGATAAAATTCTAACAATCTTTGTTCAGAAATTTGAAAAATCCCGGGTATCGAATATTTTTTTATTTTTGCAAGAAAGTAGAATTTTTTTGCAAGAGCATTTCGCTGAATTTGGATGTTCTCCACAGGTGTTATTTTTACGTACAGCGCAAGGAGAACTTCAATGGAGTGCCCCTTGGAGAGAATATGATCTTAAGTACAGCCAAAATAAAAAAATTTTAGTAAAAGGAAAAACACCTTCGACTTTAGAAATAAAAAAGTTCTTTGTGCAACAGCGGGGGACTTCCGTCGATTTGTTCAAAAAATTTTCAGCAAACGAATTAAGAAATCTTTGGAGCTTACGGGATCGACCGGATACTTTAGCGCAGGAAATGAAAAAAATAAAATCTTTATCTGCCTTTGGATTCAGCGACGAGTCTTCCCAATGCCATCGTGGCTTTGAGTTATCCTTTCAGGAATTTAGCGCCAAAACTTTCAGGGAATAATTCACTAAAGCGATAGCTTTTAGCGGGGCCTTCAAGACCCTGAGTTATAATGATGGTATTTTTGTGGGCAAATTCGCCAATCACCTGTCGGCACAGACCACAAGGGGGCCAAGCTTCCTTTGAGGAACTGACAACACAAACAACATCGATAAACTCTTTTTTTAATTTGGAATCAATATCAGTTACAGCAGACCAAATGGCCACCCGTTCGGCACAAACTGTGGCTCCGTAACTGGAGTTTTCAACATTGGCTCCAGAAAAAATATTTCCGTCTGAGGTTAAAACTGAGGCGCCAATTTTATAACCGGAATAAGGTGAATGAGATTTTTTTTGTGCCTTTTTGGCCTGGTCCAATAGATTTTTAAGCAGGTTGGCCGCCAATGGAACAGTGTTGTGGTTATTTGCTTTTTGGGATTTCATAACCCAGATTGTGCAACACTTGGGAAAGGCGAAGCAAGGGCAAACCTTGTATGGCGGAAAAGTCCTTCGTTTCAATTTCTTGAATAAGGCTCATGCCGTGTTTTTCTATTTTATATGAGCCCGCACAATCCCAGGGTTGATCTTCGTTAAGGTAAGTGCTGATTTGTTTGGGACTTAAGACTTTTAAAGTGATTTTAGTAATATCTACAAATTCAACAAGTTGGATGGCTTTATTTTGTGACGATTCCATTAAGGCCACACACACCGCGGTAATAAGTTCGTGAGTTTCCCCCTGCATTTCTGATAGTTGCTGCAAAGCCTTCTCAAAAGTTTGCGGTTTTCCAAGGATTTTCCCCTGAAAGCTGACGAGTTGATCGCCGCCGATAATAATTTGGTCTGCCATGACTAAGCTTTCGGCCTTTTTCCGAGCCAGCAAACTGGCTAGTTTTACAGGGTCTTTTTCTTGGTCTTTGAATTTGTCTTCATCACAAAGTGGTTTCTTGCAACTAAATGGAATCATTAGGCTTTCCATTAGAGTCTTGCGGTAGGGACTGGTGCTGCCAAGAACAAGCATTTTCATGAGTAAGTATTCCTTGTTTCCAAAATGAGAAGCATTTGTTATGTCAATCCTATGGAAACCGAAAAGTCAAAATCTTCTCTTCCAGATGTGGCGAAGGAAAGCGGATCAACAAATTTATTGCACCAACTCGATTTAAAATGGGTTGGAATGCAAGATATAGAATCACGAATTCTGTGGCCAGCGAATTCCACCGATGAAACTTATTTTTTACCAGCAAGAGTGCAGATTCAAGTGAGTTTGAATAAGGGAAATTGTCGGGGCATTCATATGTCCAGATTGTTTTTGATGGTTCAAGAAAAATTAGGCGCCAAAGAGTTTTCTTTTCAACTTTTAAGGGAAATTTTAAATGAAAGTTTATTCACCCATCTTGAAATGAGTGATTCGGCGCGAATGCAGATAGATTTTGAAATTCCAAAAATGCAAACTTCTTTGAAATCGGGTATTTCTTCAATTCGTAACTATCCGGTTTCCTTTGAAGTAAAAAACATATTGGGACAGCTGCAAGAATCCATTGAGTTGAAAGTTCTCTATTCAAGCACATGCCCGGCATCTGGGGCCTTGTCGCGGCAATTGATTCAAAATCGTTTTCAGCAGGTGTTTTCTGATAAAAGAAATCTTTCAACAGAAGATGTCGAAAAATGGCTGATCTCAACTGATGGAATGATTGCAACTCCTCATGCTCAAAGAAGTTGGGCAAAAATAAAGTTTCAACCTCGACCTGAGTTTGTAAGCGAGAGCTTCGCAATGCCCTTACTTTGCGAGAATCTAATCAAGGATGTGGAATTCGCGTTGGGGACACCGGTCCAAAGTGCAGTTAAAAGAATAGATGAGCAGGAGTTTGCTCGTCTTAATAGCGAAAATATGATGTTCTGTGAGGACGCAGCTCGCAAATTGAAAGGGTATTTTTTAGATCACCTTCAATGGAAGCTAGTTGATGGGGAAGTTCATCATGTTGAAAGTCTTCATCCTCATGAAGCTGTCGCATTTTTTTAACAAAGAGTTCGCGATGCTAAAATTTTTTGTATTTTGGAGTTTGTTTACCGCGACTAGTTTTTCGTTCGCAAGCGTGTTTTCTTTGAACGAAGATTATCTTTATTTTCAGTCCCACCAACAGGAAAACTTATCACCTAATGAAATTTCGATTCTCGATCGATATCACTTTGTTTTTGTAGCCGGATTTTTAAATGAAAGAGCACGAAAAAGATATTTTAAGGATAATATAAGCACCTTACAAAAAAATAAAATCGAAAATATTTCGGTTTTGTTTCCCTCTTCGCAAAAATCAGTTTCAACAAATATCAACGTTATGCACTCTGAAATTTTACGACTTTATCGTGAAGGGAAGGATAAGCCTTTGATTATCTTTGGCCACTCAAAAGGCGGCATTGAGGCTTTGGCGACTGTCTTACAAGACACCAGTTTGTTGCATCGGGAAGTGTCCCGAATCATAGCCTTTCAATCACCCTTTAATGGCAATGAATTATTGGATCGTTGGTTAAAGCCGACTTCTATGCATTTTGACAGTCTGGATGGCATGAATTCTTTGCGCGGGGATCAGGTTTATAACGTAATCCAAAATAAATTTATTGAATTGTCTGACGAGGAAAAAAAACGAGTGAGTTCGTCCTTTTATTATATATCGACTTCACGAATTCCTTCTGAAATGTCTTACATATTTCGACTTTCGGGTTATTTGATGATGACCAAGAAGGTGCCAAGTGATGGAGTTGTAGCGACCAAAAATATGGATTTGGAACTCTTCGGTCAGAAGTTAGGCCATATTAAAGCTGATCATACAGAAGTTGTCGTAGCCCATACTCGTGGTCTGAATATTGCCTCAAAAGAAAAAACCCAAGCTTTTACGATGGCCCTGCTTAAAAATATTCTTAAGGAGATCTCTCCTGCTGCTTTGTCGCAAGCCGCCGCTGCTAAATGAGAATCATTTTCAATTTGCCTTGACCTCCAGGAGGTCTTTTCAGTATCACCAAGACATGGATCGAGACTGGACATTTTTACCGAGACAACAAGATGAAAGCACCGTCGTCTATTTAGATGTTTTGACTGACGTTGAGCTAAAAAAAATAATTCGATCATTGAATTTAAAGGCCACCCATCAACGAATGGCGATTTTGCGAACTTTACAAGAGGGTCGTCGTCACGTTACGGCTCAAGAACTTTACGAAATATTGTCCACTAAAGATAGTAGCATTGGATTTGCAACTGTGTATCGTTTTTTACGAAATTTAACGGATCATAACTTTGTCACGGAAGTCCGGATGGGGCGGGCGCCTGCTCGATATGAACTTAATTTGCAGAAGCATCATGATCATTTAACTTGCACAGCTTGTGGAAAAATTTGTGAATTTGAAAACAAATCCATCGAGAATTTGCAAATCAAAGTTGCGCAGCAGTTTGGTTTTCGTCTGACTCATCATGTGCTTGAACTTTTTGGTGTTTGTTCTTCTTGTCAGATGCACGAACAAAAAATAAAATTTAAAAAATGAAGCCAAATCAAGATCCGAAAAAAAGCGATGATAAATTCGAAGGGATTGTCGTCAAAGGCGCCCGTGAACACAATTTAAAAGATATTAGCATTTCCATTCCCAGAAACAAAGTCACTGTTTTCACTGGCCTTAGCGGCAGCGGGAAATCTTCTTTAGCTTTTGATACTATCTATGCTGAAGGCCAGCGACGTTATGTGGAAAGCCTTTCGGCCTATGCAAGAAATTTTTTAGAGCAACTTAAAAAACCCGAAGTTGATTCCATGACCGGTTTATCACCGGCGATTGCTATTGATCAAAAGTCCGTCGGCACTAATCCCAGATCTACGGTCGGAACTGTAACTGAAATCTATGATTATATGAGATTGTTGTACGCAAAAGTCGGAGTGCCCGAGTGTCCGACTCATCATATTCCTGTTTCAAGTCAAACTCCGCAACAAATCGTCGATGAAATTTTGAGAATGACAACGGGAAGTAAATTTTTTGTGTTAGCCCCAATGGCGCAAGGAAAAAAAGGGGAATTCCTTGCGGAATTTCAAAAGTGGTTAAAAAAAGGTTTTGTTAAAGCAAAGATCGATGGAAAATTTATTGATCTCGAAAAAGCTACGAAATTACAAAAAACAAAAACTCACGAAATTGATTTGGTCATTGATCAGTTAATTTTAAAAGACAATCTTAAACAAAGATTAGCTGAAAGTGTAAATACGGCTTTAACTCAGACTCAAGGTCGTGTTGTTATTGAAACTCTAGATGGTCATCGTGTTTCTTACTCGCTTCATTCGGCTTGCCCCGAATGTGGTTACAGCTTTCCCGAGATTGAACCCAGATTATTTAGTTTTAATAATCCGCGAGGAGCTTGTGCAACTTGCAATGGTTTAGGCACCTTAGATATGATCGAAGAGGAAGTTTTTAGTGATTCCGAAGTCGGAGCGCGAAAACTGGAAAAAGTAAAATGGAGTTTTAAAGGGAAAAAAGTCAGCGATGAAGACGATGAAGAAATTGACGAGATCGTAATTTCGTCCTGTCCGGACTGTAAAGGAAAAAGATTAAAAGCTGAAGCCCTGAACGTGAAAATTGCAGAAAAAAATATTGCTGAAGTCTCGGATTTTTCGGCGGACGACTTGCGAGATTGGATTTCGAGTTTAAAATGGAAAGCCAAAGATAATCTTATTTCTGATAAAATTGTAAAACAAATTGTATCGCGTTTAGAATATTTAATCCGCGTCGGAACGGGCTATCTTAGCTTATCTCGTCCTTCGCGAACGCTTTCGGGCGGAGAAGCGCAACGCATTCGTTTGGCCACGCAAGTGGGGTCAAGTCTTATTGGCGTGCTGTACGTTATGGATGAGCCAAGCATTGGACTTCATCCTCGGGATCATCATCGTTTATTAAAAATTATTGGTGAGCTGCGGGACCGGGGAAATACCATTATTTTGGTTGAGCACGATGAAGACACTATACGATTTGCTGATTTCGTTGTCGATTTAGGACCGCGTGCAGGAAAGTTGGGTGGCGAGATTTTGGCGCAGGGGACTCCGCTGCAAATTGAACAAAATCCAAGAAGTATCACGGGACAATATTTAGCACGTAAACTTTCTATTCCGACTCCCAGAAATCGTCGTGCAGGGAATGGGAATTTTTTATCTCTAATTGGAGCCAGTGGAAATAATTTGCGTAATATAGATTTAAAAATTCCTCTGGGCACTTTTACGGCGGTGACCGGAGTTTCAGGAAGCGGCAAGAGCACCTTGGTCATTGATACGCTTTATCGGATTTTAGCCCGAGAATTTTATGGTTCAAGTCATACGCCATCTCCGTACAAATCTTTAAAGGGACTTGAACATCTTGATAAAGTTATTGATATCAATCAAAAACCAATTGGTCGAACACCCAGGTCAACACCGGCAACTTATGTAGGCTTGTTCCCGTTGATTCGGGATTTATTTGCCCATTTGCCAGATTCAAAACTTCGTGGTTACGAGCCTGGAAGATTTAGTTTTAACGTTAAAGGTGGTCGTTGCGAAACTTGCATGGGACATGGGCAAATACGAGTCGAGATGCATTTTCTAAGTGATGTCTTTGTGAAATGTGACACCTGCCTTGGTCGTCGATACAATCGCGAGACGCTCAATATAAAATATAAAGAAAAATCAATCAGTGATGTTTTAGATATGAATGTGGCTGAAGCTCTTGATTTTTTTAAAAATCATTCGCACATTCATCGTAAGCTCGAGACTCTTCATCGCGTGGGTTTAGATTATATGACCTTAGGGCAAAGTTCGACAACACTTTCGGGTGGTGAAGCACAAAGAGTAAAGTTAAGTAAAGAACTTTCAAAACGTGGGACCGGAAAAACATTGTACATTTTGGATGAGCCAACAACCGGTCTGCATTTTGAAGATATTCGCAAGTTAGTGGAATTGCTTCATGACCTGACTAATCAAGGAAATACTTTGGTGGTGATTGAACATAACATGGAGGTGGTAAAATCCGCTGATCATGTTATTGATATAGGACCAGATGGTGGGAAATATGGTGGAGAAATCATTGCTCTAGGGACGCCAGAGGCCGTGGCCGAGATTGTAAAAAGTGAGACAGGAAAATTTTTAAAGATACTTTTCAAAAATGAAAAAAAATTAATCAAGTAGGATATATATGCTAAGAAATGGAGTTTATGATTATGAAATCTAATTTTTCATATTTTCGTGATTCAACCGTTGCTACATTTTTGGGTCTCATTATTTCGGCAGGCATAGGTTATTACTATTCGCCTTCGGTGACCGGAGCTCTGAATGCACTCTTTATTACTGCTGTATTGATTGTCCTTGAAGTTTCATTATCATTTGATAACGCCGTTGTTAACGCGACGGTGTTAAAAAAAATGACACCCTTGTGGCGCCATCGGTTTTTAACTTGGGGGATGCTCATTGCCGTATTTGGTATGCGCCTTGTTTTTCCTTTGGCAATAGTTGCTATTGTCGCACAAATTTCTCCTTGGGCCGCTTTGGTTATGGCGGCAACTGATCCGCAAGAATATGCAAAAACAATGATGAATGCTCATCTTGAGATAGCGGCCTTCGGAGGAAGTTTTTTAATGTTGGTCGGATTAAAATATTTTTATGATGAAAAGAAAGAATCTCATTGGATTTCTTTTATAGAAAAGCCTTTGGCGGAATTGGGTAAAATCCAAGCGATAGAAATTGGTTTAACTATAACTTTATTAATAATTTTGACGAGATTTCTTCCAAACGAAGAACAAATTCGATTTATTCTTGCGGGATTATTGGGGGTCATCGTATTTGTTGCTGTTGACGGCATAGGTTCGTGGCTTGAGTTTTCCGGAAAGGAAAAAAATGATATTCATCGAGCAAGTCTTGGAATGTTTTTATATCTTGAGGTTTTAGATTCCTCTTTTAGTTTTGATGGAGTCATCGGTGCTTTTGCGATCACAAAAAATTTATTTATTATTATGATTGGCCTTAGCATTGGGGCTTATTTTGTCAGAAGTTTAACGATCTTATTTGTTGAAAAAAACACTCTTGGACATTTTGCCTATTTAGAGCACGGCGCCTTTTATGCTATTATAGCATTGGCTTCTATGATGCTTTTAGGTCCTTTTATGCATATTCCCGAGTGGATTACTGGATTGTGTGGCGCAGTTATTATTGGGCTATCGGTATTGTGGAGTGTGAAGTGGGCTCCTCCCATAAAACAGTCAGATAAGAGCTGACTAAAATAATTATGGCTCCGATGATTTGCACGAAATCCAAGGTTTCCCCAAGCAGTAAATAGCCAAATAAAAATGCAAAGGGAGATTCAAGCAAAAATAACATGCTAGCAGTCGTATTGGACAGCACGGTTTGACTCCGAATTTGGATTGTGAATGCAATCAGGCTAGAAATAAAAGCCATGAAAAGCACGCCTAACCAAGGGTACAATAAGCCAGGATTGTAGCTAATTTTTTCTTGAGCAAATAAAAAAGGCAGCAAACACAATAAACACCACAATGACTGATAATTGTTAAAGCGAAACGCATCTGCGCTTTTCCGAGCAACATGGCCAATATAAATTATATGAAAAGCGGCAATGAAGGCACACAGCAGAGTCCAAAGATCTCCTGAATTGACGCTGTTCTCTTTTTGGATATTCATTAATAGCCCGGCGCCGACTAAAGCTAAAAATGCAGAAAAATAAATTTTGATTGGTATTTTTTCTTTAAAAAACCATTGGCCAATCAAGGGGACTACAATGATATAAAGTGCAGTTAAAAAACCGCTTTTAGTGGCGGTGGTGTGAACAAGGCCAATTGTTTGAGGAATAATAAAAGCCGCCATAAAAATTCCGGCTGGCAGAGTTAATTTGAGCTCTTTTTTATAATTATAGGGTACCGATTTTTTACGAAGAAATAAAAAATAAATTAATTCGCCAGCTGTAAATGCCAAAAAAAATCGATAACATAATAACTCATAAATAGAAAAACTCGCTAGAGCATACTTCGTGGCGATAAAACCAAATCCCCAAATAGCTCCCGCAAAAATAAGCTCAATGATGGCGCGCTCTTTAGTCAAAAGCTTCTGACCATATTTGGGATTTTTCCAGACCATCAATCTCGATCAATTGATTTTTCACTTCTTTGATCATTCCGCCATTTCCACACAGGTAGAAAGTTGTAGGAGTATTTTTGTATTCAAATTCTTTTAAAAAATTTTGGACGTATCCTTTTTTCCCTTTCCAGTTTTCAGAAGGACGACTCAGTACATACTCATATTGAAAATCAGAAAGTTCTTTTTTTACGGCTTCAAGTTCTTCTTTGGCATAAATTTCTTGTTCGTTTCTTACACCAAAAAGCATGCGATATTTCAAGTTTGGATATTGGTTTTTTTTAGATTGAAGATAACATAAATGCTGAGACAAACCTGTCCCTGTATTTAAAAAAATAATTTGCTCCGTAGGTGGTTCATGAAAAAATACTTTCCCAAAGGGTCCAGTGAATTGAAGTGTTTCATTTCCTTTTAAGGACCAAACAAACTCTGAAGCTTTTCCAGTTTCGACAAACTTAAATAAAAGATGAAAACCGTCTTTGCGCTGATCTGTTGAGGCAATTGAATAGGCTCTTAGTGCAGGTTTACCTTCTGGCTGAGGCACGTGCAACATAACGAACTGGCCAGCTTTGAATTCAAAACTTTGTGGTTCAACGCATTTCAAAATTAATTCTCGAACCTTTGGCGTGAGATCTTTAATTTGCAGGACCTTCATCTGGCGAGTTGCTCGTGCAGAACTCATTTTGTTCCCCTGGTTGTTGGCTGAATATATGAGGACGCTCATGGAAATTCAATTGATATTATAGTACGAGATATATAATCTTAAACTATCGCTATCATTGGGAGAACTGCTTGTTTAACAAACTGAGTTATTGTCATTTTTTAATCGCAGGTTTTGTTCTCCTGCTTTCCTTTAAGTCATATTCTCAGGATGAAGAGAATTCGCAAGCACCGGCTGCGCCAACTCCAGTTTTAAAAATTGTTTCTCCTGTTGTGAACCCAGAATACAACCGTCCAATGTATTTTGAGGCTGATGAGGGCATGGTTCTGAATACTCCGGAATTTGAATACGATATGACGATTGACCAAGGTCGTACCTTAAAAGTGGGCCTATTCGATATCAATGAAAAAACTTTTCGCGTTGAATTGAAAACGATGGGCCAGCTTCATCCCAAATTAAGAAATGTTTTATCGAAATCAGAAGCCAAGAAAATGATTGTAGCTATGCGATGGCCTAACGAACTTTTTAGAGAAGGCTTAATTGAATTGATCTCACGTGATGGGGATGTTCTTTGGAAATTTGAACTGACCGAAAAAATGCGATCGGAATGGGAAGATGAAGCCGCAAAGATGAATGCAGCAATCTTTAAAAAAGATATAAATAAAGAAACTACTTCCAACAAAACATCGACGGCATCCTATGTTTTTAAAAATTTTTCAAGTATGCCTATCTTCAAACAAAAACAACCCTTTCGATTTTGTTTTACCAAAAGCATTGGGATTTTTGTTAATCGACTTTGCACACAAAAGTATGGGATAAAATATAATGGGCGAGTACCATTCGTTGCTTCAATTACGTCGAACGTAAGTCCCCGTGTTATTGTGCAAAAAGAACCTGATCAATTGAAGGGATCAATAAAGATCCAGGCAGATGATACGTTTAGTTTTTATGCAGAGTTAGCAAGTGGTCAGAGTTACGAATTTATTAGTCCCCCTCCTAAACTGAGCTTGATGGATTTTGCAGAATCTTTGAATCCGCAAATGGCTCGAGTCGTCGGTCATGGATTACCACCGCTGTCGCCGTATACATTTTTAAATTCGGATCAGTACAGTTCTTTGACAAGGATGTTGGGATTTGAGGCAACTATTTTTGATCCCAGAAAGTTTTGGTTGGCCGAGATCACAAAAGAAAATCCTGTTTTATATTTTCCAGGTCCTGGTGGGGGCGTGTTTAAGCAAAGTTTTGTTTTAGATAATCTTCCACAAGCAAGATCGCGACCTTATCTGGCAACTTCAACGCCGCCAGGAACGTATTTATCTGAAAAAATTATTTATGGCCGAAAACTTGCCGAGGATAAAATTGCTTCGGATCAGGTCCTGATGAGAGTAAATAAAAAAAATCCTAGTATTTTCGAATGGACATTCGCTGCCCCAAAAAAGGCGGATTTCAATCGTAGTTTTGTGCAAATCACACATGAAGGTAAAGTTTATAAATCTTTTTACGAACTTTATCGTGCCTATGCAAATGAGCTGAGTGCGAGAATGGGTGTTTTAGCTCCCGCAAATGCAAATTTTATGGGCGAAGTGGCTTATGCGCATTGGTTTGAATCCCTTTTTGGTTGGAGCAACAACACTTTTTCAATGCAGCGTTGGGGACTTAGTACAAAATATTTCTCATCGCTAAACCCCATGTCAGTCAATGACGACGGATCTACTGTCAACTTGGCAGTTTTAAATGCAGATTTAAAATACCGTTTTACGCAAGGTTTGTGGTTACGGGACGAGACCACGGGCTTTTCCCTTTCCTATCAGGAGGTCAATTGGGGACAGTTAAAGGTCCCAATGGCCGGGGGTGGTTGGTTTTGGGCTCGATCGATGCCTAAAGTTTTTGATGGCATGTTTAACTTTCTTCCCTTCATGGATTATCCAAAGTGGGTGGAATTTGAATTTATGTTTTATGGAATGACGACGGAACCTGGAGTCACCTTAAACACCAATTTAGTTCTTAATTTCCATGGCCAGGTTATGTGGAGTCCAAGTTTTTTTGGCGAGATGGGATTTGGGCTTAAACGTTATGCTTTTGATCATGCTCCCTCGAATCAACGAATTGAGCTGAATACTTTTTTTGGCACCTTAGGAATCGGATTTAGGTTTTAATCTTTCCCTTTAAATTTTGGGTTCCCTTCCACTTAGCACTCACCATCCATGGTTGCCGGCTTTACGGCATTCGGACTCGCCGAGGTGCTAAGTGGAAGGGAACCCAAAATTTAAAGGGAAAAAGAAAATCGAAATTAAACCCGATTCCCAAGGTGCCAAAAAAAGTATTTAATTCAATTCTTGGCTTGGGGGTAATGTCAAATATCCAATCAGCGCTAAGAGCGGCTCATATTCATAATTTTATGATTAATCTTTTTCTGTTGCTTAAGGTTTCCCAATATACTTTTTGTCGGTTTTCTATTTTAGAGGAACTTCCCCCTCCTTCAAAAAACGAGTTCAATGAAATGGACCCCGCCTTAAATTCGATTTGAATCGACGGC